>PJUD01000034.1_pt1 | contig 228582 bp, 214 predicted proteins | sample 1512341 | NCBI WGS metagenome assembly PJUD01 (sample SAMN08177675, study PRJNA422409) | Feces metagenome, whole genome shotgun sequencing project. | isolation source: Chicken feces (3) enriched on wood chips: beechwood xylan treatment | host: Gallus gallus | place: USA: Madison | collected...
ATCAAAGTTACCATATTTTTTTAACCAATTGCGAATAGTGCTATCTCCCTGGATGCCATACTGTTTTTGAGCTTGGGAGAGTGTCAATTTCCCCGATTCAATCTCTTTAACGACATTCAGCTTGAATGTTAAAGTGTAATCACGCTGAGTCCGCTTTACATAATTTGTTCCTTCTTCCATAACGATTTTTTTTGTGTATCGATATTTCAGGACGAGACAGGTTGCAAATAGAAAAAAGCGGTGGTTTTATAAAACCACCGCTTTTTTCTATTTGCAATTTTTTAAACTTTTCTCCACTTCTTCCAAAGGATAAAGATTCTTTCCTTTGTTGATCTTGGTGTTGATATATGTTAATACATAAGCGATATCAATTGCAGAAAGATTTGAAGCGGGCATGGTATTATTAAACTTTTTGCCTGCTACTTCAAGTTCTCCGGAAGTTCCGTGCTTGATGATACAAGCAAGCTCCTGACGGTGCGTTTGCAGAAAGGTGGTATCGGTTAGGGGAGGATAGAGATTTCCCAATCCTTCGCCTTTCTCTCCATGACAATTTTGACAATGTGCCCGGTATACCTTTTGACCATTAACCGCATATTGTGCCGTTTTGATATCAACTTCCTGTTGACAGCCAATTAAGATCGATAAAATAACCCCGATCGTTATACCTGTTGTTAAGAGAATGCGCATGTTATTTTTTAGCTCCACTCAAGAGTAAAGGTAAATCGTTCATCAATTTTTTTACCTGCTCATCGTTTGTGCCGTCGTAGGCACCCCGAATTCTTTTATCCTTATCTATTAAGACAAGGTATCCTTGATGATCGTAACCTCCAGGTGCATTTTTATCTTCAGCGGTATAAACCAGGTATTGATTGGCTAGACCATATATTTCTGCTTTAGTCCCCGAAACAAACTGCCAGTGATTATTGGTTACGCCCAATTTATTGGCATAATCTTTCAGTACATAGGGCTGATCGTATTTAAAGTCTATACTATGGGACAGGAAACGAACTTCTTCATTATCCTTGTATTGCTGGTATATCTTTAATAGGTTGCGATTCATCGTCGGACAGATACTTGGACAATGGGTAAAGAAGAAGTTGGCGATATATACTTTACCCTCAAAATCTTTAGCTGAAATCATTGTACTATCCTGATTGAGCAGTTTAAAAGGCGGAATAGTATGATAGACTGTATCTACGATTTGTTTTCCATCAACTGTTTTTTCTACAGCTTCTCTTTCGCCATAGATGGGTAAGCTTGTCTGGCTGTTGTTTTTACAGGAAAATAAACCGAGTATAAGGCCAGCTGCGCAGTAAAATTTAGTTATGGATCTCATATGTTCAATAGTTTTGTTTGTTAAAGCTTGATTCCATCTTTACACGAACAATTTAATGTTAATCTAAAGCTGGGCGGACTGCGTTATTTGAATTTTTGGATTTAAAAATTCTTTAATTTGTCTTGGCTTTCTTTGGAAACACTATCAAATATCTTTTTCATATCACTTACTTTTTGAAGCTCTGTTTCAAAATATTTAACATCTGTTGAATCCGGGTTATATCCTTTCATCCAGTCCATCATATGGTCTGTAGCGCTTTCTAAATTAGCTTTCAATGTGCTTAGCTCTTTTCTTGTTAAATTGGTGTCTAAATCAGCCTTGGTTGTTTTTAGGTTTTTTAAATTTGCCAAAATAGAATCTATCTTAACAGCATCGCGGTCGAAATGAGCGATTTGAGGCATAATTTCATCATGTATCTTAATAGTTGAATCTTGCAGGGCTTTTACACCTGTTGCACCATTTCCCTGAGTTCCACATGCTGCTATTGCCAAGGATGCGATAGCTACAAACGCGATTTTATTCATGTTTTTTTGTTTTTTGGTAATTGGACAAATATATTAATTTCTTATGGCTCAATATTTCGATTTCTGGAAGGGAATGTAAAATTCAAGTCACGAATATAGGTTTCACAACGTACCGTGGCACAGAGATCGCCAGACTTATCTTTAATTTCCAGCGTAAAATCCTTTACTACTTTGCCTTTTGTGCGGATAATATGGGCACATTCTTCAAGGATTTCCTCGGAGAGTTGCACAGAATATTCCACGCTGGTTTTGCCAGGTTTCTTAAAGGTGATCTGTGATGATTTTAACCAGGCCACCGTTTTCTTAAAACCAATCTTTTGAAGATACTGATCAATGAGGATGGGGAATATTGGATCTGCCGCAGAAAAGATCGTTCCTCCAAATAATGTTTTGTTGGTATTGATATTGAATGGTGTCTTATAAATTTTTACTTTGGCGCCTTGGAAGCCGGGGCTAATTTTTTTAACCCAGATTCCCTGAAATAGAAATGGTGGGTAAATACGTAATAGCCATGTTAAGGCAAGTGGACTATATCTCATGATGCAAAAATAAAAGAATGTGTCGGATTATTTATCGAAATCTTGGTTTTATAGCTTCACTATGGTATTTTTACAGATCAAAAAACCTAAAATGTCAACAATAAAAGAAAAACAATCCAGCAGAAAAGTATGGTTACTGGTTATGATTGCGTCACTGGGCTATTTCGTCGATATCTACGATTTGATTATTTTCTCCATAGTTCGTATTCAGTCCTTCACTGATATTGGCGTCCCTGCGGAAGAAATGCGGGTAAAAGGTGAATTTGTGCTCAATATGCAAATGGGCGGTTTGTTGTTGGGTGGAATTCTTTGGGGGATTATAGGGGATAAATTTGGACGTTTAAAAGTGCTTTTTGGATCGATTCTTTTATACTCTGTAGCGAATATTGCAAATGGTTTTGTACATGATGTGCTTATGTATGGTATTATTCGTTTTATAGCGGGCGTTGGTTTAGCCGGAGAACTGGGGGCGGGAATTACCTTGGTTTCTGAAAGTATGCATAAGTCAAAACGCGGTTATGGGACTATGTTGGTTGCCGGTGTCGGTGTTTTAGGCGCTATATTGGCGTATTTTGTCTCGGAAGAATTTGACTGGCGGACGGCCTACTTTGTCGGTGGTGGAATGGGCTTACTGTTGCTGCTGTTGCGCATTGGCTCTTTTGAATCAGGACTATTTAAGGATCAGGATAAATCGGGTGTTGTGAAAGGGGATATCCGCATGCTTTTTACAAATAAAAGCCGGTTAAAACGGTATGTTAACTGTCTATGCATTGGTCTCCCAATCTGGTTTGTTGTTGGTGTTTTGGTCACACAGGCTCCGGAAATCGGCAAGGCCTTAGGGGCTACAGGTACATTAAGTGCTGGTCAAGGGGTGATGTTTACCTATATCGGTATTTCTATCGGGGATGTACTGGCAGGAATATTCGCACAGATTTTAAAATCCCGCAAAAAAGTGGTGTTTATATGTCAATTAATTATCATTGGAAGTTCACTATGGTATTTATTGAGTGATGGTATTACAGCGACAAAGTTTTTAAGCCTTGCCTTTATAATGGGCTTAGGGGTAGGGTATTGGGCTACCTTTGTGACTATCTCAGCGGAACAATTTGGTACAAATCTCAGAGCAACTGTTGCAACGACGGCCCCCAATTTTGTACGGGGTGCACTCATTCCTTCAACAATGCTCTATGGACTTCTCGTAAATGCGTTTGGAATTGTTCCAGCAGCAATTACAATGGTTGTCGTTCTTTCGGGTATAGCAATTTATTCGTTGACCCAGTTAGAAGAAAGCTTTGATAAAGATTTAGATTACCTGGAGGAGTAGTCAATAAATAGCTATTTTTTTCGACCCGGACATTTTTTACAGCGTTTGCCTTCTTTATATTTTTTGCAACACTTTTTAAAGCAGGCACAAGAAAAGTCAGAAAATGGGTTCATAGCCGTATTCCGAAACTGAAACAAGCCGGCCTTATTTTCTGACTCATCGATCTCCAACACAGATTCAATAACTTCGTTCATAATACAAAGTTACAATTTGTTTAAAACAATTCTAAATAATAGAATTGTTTTTACATTTTTTTGATAAGATTTTCAATTATTTTAGGGAAGTACTGATGTTCGAGTTGCTGCCCTTTAAATTTAATAATGTCTAAAGTATCGTTGGGATCCACTTTGAATCGTGCTTGGTATATAATTTCCCCCTCGTCAAAATGTTCATTTGCGAAGTGAATCGTAATGCCATGTTCCTCTTCCTTATTGGCCAAAACGGCTTTGTGGACATGGTCACCATACATACCTTTGCCACCATATTTTGGTAGGAGAGCAGGATGTATATTTATAATTTGATTAGGAAATGCTTTCAGAAGGTTATTTGGAACGAGCCAAAGAAAACCTGCCAAAACAATCAGATCAATATTTAAGTTTTTAAGAATATTGACAACGTTGTCGGTTTTGTAAAATTCATCACGATCAAATATATGTGCAGGTATTTCAAAATTGTCGGCTCGCTGAATAACGTAAGCATCAGGGTTATTGGATAAAATCAAGGCAACCTCAGCTTCATCTGAATACTTGAAATGTTCCATTATTTTTTGAGCATTGGATCCTGAACCTGAAGCAAAAATAGCAATTCGTTTTTTCACAATTAATAAGTATTAATAGATTTGATCGATTTAAAAATTAGCCCAAACTTACGGATTTTTTGTAAAAAAACTAAAATAATAGTTGACTGAAGCGCATTTTTAAGTATTATTGATTAAAATTAATTGAATAGTCACTGTTGGTTTAAATTTCTTTAACATGAGGTTCCTTTATTCCCTATTTTTTGTAAGTGTATTTTTCTTATTTCAACCTGTTTTTGCGCAGGCACCCAAAACGCTTCCATCGTTTACTTTTGATGAGGTCTATCAGGCTAACAAGTTTAATTCGGACAAGCTTCCAAAATCGGGCTATATTGTGCTGGATTTTTACGACCCGGGTTGTGGCCATTGCCAGAAAATGGGGGCTGGTATCGCACAGCACTTGTCCAAATTCAAGAATGTATCCTTCTATTTTATCTCCATGAATGACAAGCCTTATGTCGATGGATTTATTAATATGCATGCGAAGGCATTGAAAAGTGCCCCAAATGTCAAATTCTTGTTTGATGCTGGAACTCAATTTATTGAAAAATTTAAGCCAAGCAATTACCCTTCGCTCTATATCTATGATGCAAAAACCAAAGTATTGGTACAGCATTTGGACGGCGAAGACGATGTAAACAAGTTGTTAAAAGCTTTAGGTATTACAGGTTAAATGTTTAAAAATTAGCAATAAAAAAAAGAAGGTCCGATACTATCGGACCTTCTTTTTTTTATTGCTCTTGTTTATTGATGAACACAAATTTACCGTCGAATACATCCAGACGAATAATCGAATCGCGATTTACTTTTCCGGATAAAATTTCCTTCGAAAGTTCATTTAGAATTCGTTTTTGAATGACACGTTTTAAGGGTCTCGCTCCATAAATAGGATCGTAACCAAGTTGTGCCAACCAATCCATTGCTTCATCAGAAGCCGTAATGAATATATTTTGTTCGGCCAGCTGTTTCTGAACATGTGCAAATTGTAAACGAACAATATCTCCAATTTCATCTCGACTTAATGGCGTAAACATAATCACTTCATCGATACGGTTCAAAAATTCGGGACGAATCGATTGTTTTAAAAGATCGAATACCTCATTGCGTGTTTTGGCGATAATTTCATCCCGATTATCATCGGTCAGATGACTGAAATTCTCCTGTATAATGGTCGACCCCGTATTGGAGGTCATAATAATAATAGTGTTTTTGAAGTTTACCACACGACCTTTGTTGTCTGTAAGATGGCCATCATCCAATACCTGCAATAGGATATTGAATACATCGGGATGAGCTTTTTCAATTTCATCTAACAAAACAACAGAATAGGGTCTTCTTCGAACGGCTTCAGTCAATTGCCCGCCTTCATCATAGCCGACATATCCTGGAGGCGCTCCGATTAAACGAGACACTGCGTGTCGTTCTTGATATTCCGACATATCAATACGAACCATGGATTGTTCGTCGTCAAATAAGAACTCGGCAAGTGCTTTTGCAAGTTCGGTTTTTCCGACTCCGGTAGTTCCTAGAAATATGAACGATCCTATTGGCCGTTTCGCATCATTTAATCCAGCACGTGATCTACGAATCGCATCTGAAATAGCTTCTATTGCTTCATCCTGACCGGCGACACGTTTATGAAGCTCTTCCTCTAGATTCAATAATTTTTCGCGTTCTGATTGAATCATTTTGCTCACAGGTATTCCCGTCCATTTTGCAACAACATCGGCAATGTCTTCTGAAGTAACTTCTTCTTTGAGCATACGCTTGCTTTCTTGTTTTTCTGCGAGTTCAGCCTTTAGTTTGTCAACTTTTTCTTGCGCTTCTTTAATCCGTCCATAACGAAGCTCTGCTACCTTTCCGTAGTCTCCGGAACGTTCGGCCTGCTCCGCTTCGAGTTTGTAGTTTTCAATATTCTCAATCTCTTGATTGACATTGTCAACAAGACTCTTTTCTTCTTGCCACGATGCTCTCAACGTATCTCTCTCTGCCGATAGATTGGCGATACTTTCCGATAGTTCTGCGACTTTTTTGTCGTCATTTTCACGTTTCAAAGCTTCACGCTCGATTTCCAATTGCATGATACGACGTTCAAGCTCATCGACAGCTTCCGGTACAGAGTCCATCTCAAGGCGTAATTTGGATGCTGCCTCATCAATTAAATCAATCGCTTTATCTGGTAGAAAACGATCGGAAATATAGCGCTGTGACAATTCCACGGCGGCAATGATAGACTCATCCAGAATGCGTACCTTATGGTGTGTTTCGTAGCGTTCTTTTAGGCCACGGAGAATAGAAATAGCATCTTGTGTGTCGGGTTCTTCAACCATGACTTTCTGGAACCTGCGCTCCAATGCTTTATCTTTCTCAAAGTATTTTTGATATTCGTTTAAGGTTGTCGCTCCAATTGCGCGTAGTTCACCTCTAGCTAAAGCTGGTTTGAGGATATTAGCCGCATCCATGGCGCCTTCACCACCTCCAGCACCCACCAATGTATGGATTTCGTCGATAAAGAGTATAATGTCTCCATTGGAATCGGTAACTTCTTTTACAACCGCTTTTAGACGTTCTTCAAATTCACCTTTATATTTAGCTCCAGCAACCAAAGCGCCCATATCTAAGGAAAATACAATCTTAGATTTTAAGTTTTCAGGTGCGTCGCCTTTTATAATTCTGTAAGCAATACCTTCCGCAATAGCCGTTTTACCAACCCCAGGTTCACCGACGAGTATGGGGTTGTTTTTGGTACGACGGGAGAGTATCTGCATCACACGTCGAATTTCTTCATCACGGCCAATCACAGGATCCAATTTGCCGGATTCGGCATATTCATTTAAATTTCGGGCATATTTCCCCAAAGCATTGTAGGTGGCCTCCGCATTTTGATCGGTTACCCGACTGTTTCCGCGCAATTCTTTTATGGCGGTCTTTAAGTCTTTTTCTGTAACGCCCTGCGACTTAAGTAATGTTGAGGTCTTATCAGAAGTTGCCAGGATACCCAATAGTAAATGCTCTACCGAGACAAATTCATCATTGAATTCTTTGAGATAGCCCTGTGCTTTCTGAAGTGCATTGTTGGCATCACTACTTAAATAAATATTGCTGCCACTAACCTTCGGAAAACCTTCAATTTGTTTGTCAAGTTCAGTACCGAGATAGCTGAGGTTGACATTTAACTTTTTTAATAAGTGGCTGACAACATTTTCATCCACGGTGAGTAAAGCTTTTAAAATATGCGCTGTCTCAATGGCCTGTTGTTGATGGCCTGCCGCAATTTCGGAAGCTTTTTGTATAGCCTCTTGGGCTTTAATTGTATAGTTGTTAAAATTCATTTTTATTCTCTTATTTAAAGTTTCGTTGATACATATTGGTTATAACAATTGAAGTGCCATTCAGGTTTTAAGCCATACTTCGGAAAAAATGGCAATATTTTTTATTGAATCATGACAAATTTTCAGTTATTAAAAATAATGCGCTTGATTTTTAAATAATTGCCTTATCAGGGTAGAAAATTCTTGAAATCGACTTGCATTTTTGGTTTAAGCTTTCGATATTTGCAGCATCTTAAAACGGTCAGACGTTATAAGATTGAAAAGAAGTAACGCCTCTTTAGCTCAGCTGGTAGAGCAACTGACTTGTAATCAGTAGGTCATTGGTTCGATTCCGATAAGAGGCTCTTTTAAGCAACATGCATTAAACTTCTTTAAAAAGCCTCTTTAGCTCAGCTGGTAGAGCAACTGACTTGTAATCAGTAGGTCATTGGTTCGATTCCGATAAGAGGCTCTTTGAGCGACACTCATTAAAATTCATTTGAAAGCCTCTTTAGCTCAGCTGGTAGAGCAACTGACTTGTAATCAGTAGGTCATTGGTTCGATTCCGATAAGAGGCTCATAAAAAAGATCCCCAAGATTTCTTGGGGATCTTTTTTGTTTAGTCTAAACTAAGTTTTGCAGCTGTAGCGATTTTCTTTGGTATATCTGTGTTATCCATTTTCTGATTGAATTGTTCGGAACCAACACCGATGGCATAAACCGGTGCATAGGCTGCCGAATGGTTGTTAGAGGCCCAGCTTATTGATCCCATCCGATTTAAGATTGAAATACTCAATGCGGCAATCTTGTCGTCGCTTGCGTAAAGGCTTTTTGCGGTTTCATTTTGATGATCGACAAAGCTTTTTTGATAGGCAGCTTCTAAAGCACTACGATCAGTTTCATGGATTGTAATTTTGGAAAATAAACCTGTTTGAGCAGCAATGAGATTCTTGAGATCGCCCCATGTTGCATTTGGATTATTCTTACGAAGGTTACCAATTGCGTTCGAAAGTTCTGCATGCGAGATTTTTTGGTGGGACAAGAATTTTGTTTTCAGCGAAGAACTTCCATTACCGACACCTAATCCGCCCGTTTCATGGTCCGCTGTAACGACTATAAGTGTTTCATTTGGAAATTTTTTATAAAAATCATAGGCGAGTTGTACGGAGGTATTGAAATCCAACACTTCCTGAATCGTTGTAGCCGCATCATTTGCATGGCATGCCCAATCAATTTTTCCACCTTCAATCATTAAAAAGAAACCATTTGTATTATTTTTATGCAGTGAAGTGATAGCTGCAGATGTGATATCTGCCAGTTTTAAATCACTTGGCTTTTGGTCTATGGCATATTTAAGGGCATCTATGGGGCTGCCATCTGAATTCATCAATATGATCTTATCTGATTTATTTGGTAGTTGTGCATAAGCATCTTTTCCTTTAAGCACTTTATAGCCGGCTTTTTCTAATAGGGGGAAAAGCGATGGCGCCTTTTTATGATCAAATGTTGTTTCGGGTTTGAGAAAATTGGATCCGCCAAAAAAATCAAAATTCGAAGTGACAATTTCTTTACCGATTTCATAATACATGTCGCGGTCTGCTTGGTGTGCATAAAATGAAGCCGGGGTAGCGTGGTCTATGCTGACGCTTGTAATAATACCGACTTTCTTTCCTTTTTCCTTTGCGGCATAAGCTATACTCTTATAGGGGACTGTTCCCGTACTGTCCATACCGATAACGCCATTTTTGGTTTTTTTTCCAACGGCTAATGCGGTACCTCCAGCGCCTGAGTCCGTTACGCCATTCGAGAGTGAATGTGTGGAGGCAAATCCAACATGAGGAAATTGCGTGAACACAAGTGGGATTGGGTTATCTTTATGCTGTACTTCAGCTTGATGAATTTCGGTGAGATTAACCTGGTTGAGGCCCATGCCATCACCAATTAAGTAAAAAATGTATTTTGCTTCTTGGCCAAAAGAGGGGAAAACTTGTACAAAAACGAGGAGGAACAGAAATAAAACGTGTTTTTTCATTTGAATGGTTGTTATTTTAAAAAAACACAAATTACAGCCTTAGGATTAGCTTACTGTTAATTCAATATTATGAATTGTTTTTTTACTTGTTTCAACTGGTTTCTGCTGCTAATTTCTGGATATCTTTCACGGTTACAGTATGGATACCTGTTGTGTAATGATTGATCGCCTGTAACATTGCCATAGCAACTTGTCCTACTGAAAGAGGTTCGTATGTTTTGAATAATCCTATTGTATTAAAGATACGAAGGGCAGCTATGGCTGTTTTTTCACCCAAGCGATCTGTATTTGGTCGGATTAGTCCTCCAGGTTGGAAAATAATAAGCCGATTGAAATCAAGAGCTTTAACTTCCTGTTCAAGGCTTCCTTTCATGCGGTTATAAAAAATTTTTGATGCAGGATCCGCAAGAACAGCCGATAATAAGAGAAAGGTAGGAAAACCATTTTTTTTAGCCAATGCCGCAAATTGCAAATTAAGATCATGATCTATTTTCCATTGTGCATCTTTACTGCCTGCGTCTTTTAATGTGGTGCCAAGGCAGGAAATTGCGACATCGCCCTGTATCACTTGCTCAAAATCCGTTAGATTTTCAAAATCTACGATAACCTGTTTCAATTTAATGTGCTCCTCAAACGAGACACGTCTTAAAAGCACAACGATTTCCGTAATTTCCTTAGATTTTAACATCAATTGAACGAGCGCTCTTCCTGTAGCGCCAGAACCACCTATTAAAACTACCTTCATTATTTTCTTACTTCTTTTTTTTATTCATTATCTTGCATTAATTGCTTTACTGAGCGTTATTTGCCCAGGTGATTGAGCATGCAATTAATCTTTATAATTGGGCTTGCCAGGAGTAAAGCGAACAATAGATTGATCCAATCGGAGGGTGTCAGCGACGGTAATCAAGTCTTCTTCGACGATAAAATTTTGATCAATAGCGGTTTTTATTGTCGTAAAATCCTCTTGATCGGCGTCCTGAAAATAGAGGAGGGATTGAATCGTAGATACAGCCACCAGTTCGAGTAATTCGTCTTCACCTTCGTATCCAACGTAGAAAAAATCTGCCATAACAATGATATTTGATGTTATACGAATATACTTTTTTTATTTTTAAAATTTGTCAATTAGCACGAGAACTTCTTGAAGAGTGATAGACACGATGTCAAAAAGTTGTTGAAATTTTTGTTTCTTTGAAACAGTTTTGGGTAGCCATCGTAAAATATATTATATTTGATATAGTCATTTTAAAGATAATTAACAATAAGTTTTAATAACGATGGATAAAGAGCAGATACAAAATTGGTTAGATAATGGGTATGATATACTTCATCATGGAAGACCAGTGAAGGTTGAAGGTGATTTGTGGGACTACATCGATGGATTGGGAAGCTATGAAAATGTATATGTTTTGCGCGAATTGATCTACTGGACAGAAGAAGAATTGGCAAATATAGGTAAGTAGTGTGGAGACCCTGAAATAGAGGTTCAGGATCCCATGAATGTTTTATTGTACTAGAATATAATATTACGTTTAAAGGCACAGCCTAATTCAATAAGGGAATCTGTTTTTGCAATTCCCGGAATGCTATCGATTTTTTCATAAAGCAATTGTCGCATATGTTCGTGGTTCTTAGCAATAATTTTTACATATAGCGTGTAATTGCCCGTAATGTAATAGCATTCTGTAACTTCTGGTATTTTCTTAAGTTCTTCAATAATTCGGCTCGAGTCATGATCTTTCTCTAAACTTAGCCCTGTAAAAGCACCCCAATCATAGCCTAGCTTTTTTTCGTTTAATACAGGCTTTATACCGGCCAGTATTCCTTGTTCCGTCAATCGGTTGATTCGTTGATGAATCATCGTATTGGATACGCCCATAGCTGTTGCTATTGCAGAATAGGCCATCCGTCCATCTTCGTCTAAATATTTTAAAATCTGTAGATCAAAATCATCGATACTATTCATTGTAGAAAGCGGTTTAAAAGTTAATTTTAATATTTTTATGCTAATTTAGTGTTAAATTTTATTTTTCAGTCAATAAAAAAGTAAATATTGTATATTTGTTATTATTAGAAAAAATCTGAATTATGAGTACAGTAGCTAAACATGGTAAGGGCGAGATGTTCATTGCCAAAGAAGAAAAATATGGAGCGCACAATTATCATCCTCTTCCAGTCGTATTGGAACGAGCTGAAGGAGTGATGGTGTGGGATGTTGATGGAAAGTCTTATTTCGATTTCTTGTCTGCATATTCTGCTGTCAATCAAGGACACTGCCATCCGCGAATTATAGATGCTTTAAAAGAGCAAGCTGGGAAATTGACACTTACATCTCGGGCATTTTATAATAATAAATTGGGCGATTTTGAAGAAATGCTTTGTCAGTTATTTGGATTTGATAAGGCTTTGGTGATGAATTCGGGAGTTGAAGCGGTAGAAACGGCAATGAAGCTTTGTCGTAAATGGGCCTATCAGGTGAAAGGTGTAGCAGCCAATCAAGCGAAAATTGTCTTTGCCAAGGACAATTTCCATGGTAGGACAATCTCTGTTATATCGGCATCCAATGATAACACAGCAACACATGAATTTGGTCCCTTTTTAGATGGTATAGTACTCGTTCCCTATAATGACGTTGACGCACTAGAACAGTTATTCAAAGCAGATAAAAATATCGCCGGTTTTATCGTTGAGCCAATTCAGGGCGAAGCCGGTATTGTCGTTCCGGATGAGGATTATCTGATGCGCGTGAGACAATTATGTACAAAATACAATGTATTGTTTATTGCAGACGAAATCCAAACCGGTATTGCTCGGACGGGAAGTATGTTGGCATCCTATGATATTGATGATACGCAAAGTCAAAGCAAACCAGATGTTCTGATTTTAGGGAAAGCTTTATCGGGTGGTGTATTGCCGGTATCGGCAGTGTTGGCAAATGACTCTATTATGTTGTGTATTAAACCGGGCGAACATGGTTCTACCTATGGTGGGAATCCCTTAGCCTGTGCAGTAGCTATGGAAGCGCTAAATGTTGTGCGGGATGAAAATTTGACGCAACGGGCGTTTCAGATGGGGGCATTGTTTTTGGATGGATTGCGTCAGATTGCTGCTAAGTGCACGTTAATTACAGAAGTGCGCGGAAAGGGGCTCTTGACTGCCATTGTAATTGATGCGGATGAAGAAAGTGATTTGGCCTGGAATATCTGTCTCAAATTTAAAGAAAATGGACTTTTAGCGAAGCCTACACATGGTAACAAAATTCGATTGGCTCCGCCGCTGGTTATTACCAAGGAGCAAGTCGAGACTTGCTTAGGGATTATTGAGCGATCGTTGACTAATTTGAAATAGTGTATGGAGAAAATGATTGAATTGATCAAAAACAGATCGGACATCGGAGCAGGGACCAGGGGTTCAGATCTGGGCATCGACGCCATCGAAATAGCTGCAATTAATAAAGGAAGTCAATATTTCATTAACTATCCATTTGTTGATGTGCCGACTCGAAATAGCTCCATTTATCAGAATGATAATCATCCTTTTGCGAAACATATTCAGCAGATTTATGAACAATGCAAACAAGTAGCTTCCACTGTTGAAGATAGCTTATCTTCCGGCAATTTTCCATTGGTGTTTTCAGGGGATCATTCCTCCGCAATGGGGACGATCAGTGGTATAAAGTCCGCTTATCCCGATAAGCAACTCGGTGTAATCTGGGTAGATGCTCATGCCGATATTCATTCTCCGCACACAACACCCTCAGGCAATATGCATGGAATGCCTTTAGCGGCGATGTTGAATGAAGATAATTTGCCATGCAAAATCAATGAAATAGACGAATCGACACAAGAATTTTGGAATAAACTAAAACGAATAGCTGGCCCAGTAGGTAAAATACAATCCAGTCATTTGATTTATTTTGGTGTAAGGGATACGGAAGAACCGGAAGATCTGGTCATTGAACGACTTGGCATTAAGAACTATCGTGTGGAAGATACGAGACAGCGGGGAATAACCGATTGTGTGGCTGATGCATTGAAAATCCTAGAAGCATGTGATATGGTTTATATCTCTTTTGATGTAGATAGCATGGATAGTGAATTGATCTCGGATGGCACGGGAACACCAGTGCCTAAGGGGTTTTTGCCAAGGGAGATTGTGTTGATTTTAGAAGAGATCATCCGATCTGGAAAGGTAATTTGTTTTGAAATTGTTGAAGTTAATCCGTTATTGGACAATAAAGGTAATAAAATGGCAGAGGTTGCATTTGATATATTAGAACGGATCACTCCGCTCATTGAATTGAAATCGGGTAATTAACCGGTTATGGGATTGTCTATTTTCAAGCCCTTTTATTGATGTTTGTCGTCAATAAAAGGGCTTTTTTAATAGTATATCGTTGAGCTTGGCGGATAAAAATAAGTCAGCCTTGCTTATGTTAAAACGTGTGTTGCTTTATGTGATTTAATATTGTGTTAACATGTTTCATGTACATTTGCATTTCGATTATTTACGTTAAATATGAGGATTTCTGATAAAATTACTTTGTTTCTACTTTTTTTTATACAGCTTTTTTTGTGGCACCCGGGTACTGCACAGGTTGAATCCTTTAAGGATATTAGAGGATTAAGTCAAAACCATCCTGATTCTGCAATTATGCTTGTCAAAAAACGTTATGCAAAAGCTGTTACGGATAAAGACTTATTATTACAAGCCAATTGTTTACAGGCGATTGGATGGTTATGTGTCAATCAGGGACATTATGGACAGGCGCAGGACTACTATTTTCAAGCCGATCGAATTTATACGCAATTAAATTCAAAACAGCATCTTGCTTCGAATTGGAGTGATATCGGGGAGCTCAATATTTTCAACAAACAACATGATGTAGCGAAAGTTTATTTTAACAAGGCGCTACATTCTTTCCGAACAGAAGGGGATAAAAATGGAGCGGCAGGTACATTAGGGAATATAGGGCATTTATTTGAAAAGGAAGCTAACTACGACTCCGCCTTTGTCTACCAGAATCTTGCTTTGTCCATTTATAGCAGTGTGGGTAATAAAAATGGAGAAGCCAAGATCCATGAAAATCTGGGCAGTATTTATGAAGATCTTGCAAGGTACGACAGCGCTTTTTTTCATTTTGAAAAAGCAAGTACTCTCTATACGGAAACAAAAGACAATTATGGAAAAATTGTGGTCATAAATAATATGGGCGATATTTTTAGAAAGACCAATAAATATCCAGAAAGTATCAAACTGACACAATTGGCTTATCAGATGGCGGAAAGTTTGGGTGATGTGTATCAAATGGCTGCTACGACAAAAGATTTGAGTAGGACCTACGCCTTGCGTGAGCAGATGGATAGCGCATATTTTTATGCAGAAAAGAGCCGTAAGTTAGTGCTTGAACTGTATAGCGTAGATGGTGCTCGACATACAGCTTTTTTTCAGGCGCTCTACGATATGAATCAAAAAGCTGAGGAGATTGAAAAATTGCAGGTAACAAAAAGAATCAACTTAATCATGCTGTGGGGAACAATCGTGGTTTTAATTTTGTTAATTGTATTGTCCTATGTATTGCATAGTCGTCAGAAAATTAAGATCAAAAATCAGATTACTGAATCGCGAAAACAGGAGGCCGAACGTGAGTTGACCGAAGTAGCTCTTAAAAACCAGTTGCTTGAAGATAAGCAGCTCAAACAAGAACTGTCGCTCAAGCAAAAGGAATTGACATCCCATACCTTAAATCTAATCCGTAACAATCAATTTTTGGAAGAACTTCGTGATGAATTAAAAGGAATGGTTAAGGACGAACGCCGGGATCAAAAACGACAAATGCAGAAGTTGGTGTTGCAAATCAATGAAAATATTACGCAGGGCATCCATTGGAAAGAGTTTATGGGAACTTTCGAAAAGGTACATCATAGCTTTTTTGAAAAACTTATTCAACGATTTCCAGATTTGACGGCCGCGGATATGCGGTTAATAGCCTTGCTTAAAATAAATTTGAATAATATCGATATTGCCGTCTTATTGGGCATATCACAAGATAGTCTTCGTGTTGCCAGACATCGATTGCGAAAAAAATTAAGATTGGAACAAGGAGAGGATCTGACAGGTTATCTCGTTGGTATTTCATAATTTTTTAACACAGGAGTAATAGAATGTTAATGGCGTGTAATTTGTTTTTAAATTACTGTTTACTAGTATTTTATATCTTCTTGTTTCCTTGCTGTATAGAGCTCTTTTTACCTTGTTTCCTTGTTGTAACGCCAGATATTTTGTGCGATTAAAATTGGCTGCCATCTTTGCGACAACAATCAAAGATTCATAATAATCTAAGCAAAATGAAAAACTTTTTAACGGTATTACTTGCCTCCAGTATTTCGGTCAGCGCTGCTTATGCGACCAAAATCAAAGGTAAGGTATTGGATGGTCAGACTGGTGAAGCCATTGCTGGTGCAACAGTGTTCTTGGAACAGCGTGGGCTATCGACCAAAACACAATTGGATGGTTCGTTTGAATTCAAAGGATTATCTGCAGGTGTGGATAAGATTCATATCAAGCATATGGCCTATGCCGAATTAATTAAAGAAATCGAAATTCAAAAAGAAAATACACCTCATTTTATTTTTCAGCTGACATCTACCGAACAGACATTAATGGAAGTAACCATAAAGGGACGTCGGAATGGAGGGGATGATGATCCTAGTGCAAGGCGTTTGGAAAAGAATGCGTCACAAATTATGAATGTTGTTTCGGCGCGTGCAATAGAGATTTCTCCGGATATCACCGTTGCTAATGTTGTACAGCGTGTTTCGGGTGTATCTATAGAAAGAAATTCGAATGGCGAGGGGCAATATGCTATTCTGAGAGGGATGGATAAACGTTACAATACCACTTTAGTGAATGGTGTAAAGGTTCCAAGTCCGGATAATAAATACCGTTATGTCCCTTTGGATTTATTTCCTTCAGATATGTTGGAACGCTTAGAAGTCTACAAGTCGCTAACACCAAATATGGAAGCCGATGCGGTGGGTGGAGTTGTCAATATGGTTATGAAATCGGCGCCGACTAAATTATTGCTTCAAGCAAATTTGGCAACAGGCTACAGCCAACGTTATTTTAATCGTGATTTTGGAAGCTTTTCAACAGGCGGAACCTCGGCTAAATCTCTTTACGAACAGCATGGGAAGAATTACAATGCAACCGCTGCTGATTTTAATAAGGGGGCATTAGATTATACCTATAAAAAGCCCCTTCCAGATCTTGTAGGCAATTTGACAATGGGCAATCGGTATTTGGATGATAAATTGGGCGTTATTTTGGGTGCGAGTTATCAAAATTTACATCGAGGTAGTCGTTCTATTTTCTACAAATCGGCTGTCGTTGGCGTAAATCCCAATGCGGTAATTACTGAGCAGAGTGATCGTCAATATGATGAACAGCAACAACGCTTAGGTTTGCATAACAAGGTCGACTATCGATTTAATCCAAATCATCGGGTTAGCTTTTATCAAATGTATGTGAATTTAAATAACATGCAATTGCGTGATGCGGTAAATACGATATATAATGGTCAGTATGATCCCAGTATAGGTAAAGCCGAACTGACCTATGTGACAAGAAGCCGGAAAACACGGCAACAGATCTACAATGGTACCCTACAGGGGGATCATCATTTTTTAGATAATTGTCTGAATGTCCGTTGGTCAGGTGTGCTTTCTTCAGCGCGCAATCAATTGCCACAAAATACGATGATCAGTTTGGATGGAGTAGAAGAAAATTTTGAACGTAAAAAGACTTCTCTCGTCAATAAATCTCCTGTAACCTATCGTTGGGAGCGGAATACCGATAATGATCATGCAGGCTATTGGGATGTAGCTTATAAAGTTCCAATGGAAAACAGCAAGCTGGAGCTATCGACCGGAGGTTTGTATCGTGATAAACAGCGTAGTAGTTTTTACAATAACTATAACTTATCACCAGCTTCGGCAGAAGAGGCAAAGTATAAATACGGCGTGGATTTTCAGCGCTATACCGATCTCAATTTGACCGTAACCAATCCTACCGGAGCTGTCGCAAATCCATTAACTTATGATGCTGGTGAGAAGACCACAGCATTGTACGGTATGTTCAATTATGAGAATGACAAATGGCAGATGATCGGTGGGATCCGGATGGAGCATACCAATCAGAATTATAAATTATTGTTTCCTGCAGGAGAAAAAAGACCAAAAGGATCCCAAATTTATACAGAGTGGTTGCCAAGTTTGACCATGAAATATCATTTGGACGAAAAACAACAGCTTCATGCGGCCTATTATCGTGCGTTAAACCGACCTGGATTTTATGAAATTGTACCCTCAAGTGTGGTTAATGAAGAGTTTTTAGAAAAAGGAAACCCAGATTTAAAACATGCCTTAGCAGATAACTTCGATTTAAGGTATGAATTATTCCCTGAAGCTTCCTCTCAATTTCTTGTAGGTATGTTTTACAAGAAAATCAAAAATCCAATTGAATATACCTTTCAACCGGATGAGGTTCGTAAACAGGATGTATACTACACCCCCGGTAATTTTGGTAACGCCAACAACTTTGGTCTTGAGGTTGATTATATCAAGTATATCCAGAAATTTGGTGTTAAGGCCAATTATACCTATACCCATTCACGTATAACGACCGCCAAGATGTCGCGTCGAATCAATGAAACCACACAGGACCCTGAAGCGATTATCGTGGATCAAACGAGACCGCTATATGGGCAAGCTGCACATGTGGCCAATCTATCGCTACTTTACAAAGATGCTAATAATGGCTGGGAAGGACAAGTAGCTGGATCTTATACCGGCTCACGAATCAATACAGTGTCGCAATTTTTGAACGATGATTTATGGCAAAAAGGATTTGTTCAGTTAGATGCTTCTATTGAGAAGAAATTTAAAGCTGGTTGGGCCATTTTTGCCAAAGCCAACAACATCTTGAATACACCAATGGAATTGTATGTGAAAGGAACAAATCCCGAAAATGAGAAGATCGCTGAAAAGCTTATTGAAGGCGGAAATACTTTGATTAGGAAGGATTTATATGGACAGAACTATATCCTTGGATTACGTTATTCGTTTAGTAAATAATAGACCCGCGTAAAACAGGGCATGTTTTAATATGAACATGTGCGACGTGAAAAATAACAACAGTTTGTTTCGGTGAAGCTTTCACTTTTTTGGAAAGCCGATGTTTTGGATAAGTGAAATCTGCTTCATCATTAAAAATTAAATATATACAGATGAAAAATAAATGTATTTTATCGTTTCTAGCGTTTTTTATCGTGGTGCTAAGCGCCTGTGAAAAAGCAAATATTGATGTTGATACTTCTGATGCTGATGGAAGTGCTATAGGTGAGGTCTCCGGTGTGTGGAGCAAAGGGAGTGTGCAGCATATCAAGGGAGATATTATTATTCCCGAAGGCAAGAGCCTGACGATTGAGGAAGGTGTAACCGTATTGATGGATTCTGTCAATAAGCCTGAAATTGTTGTTTTGGGTAATTTGTATGCACTAGGTACAGCTGAAAATCCTGTAAAGTTTACGGTTGAAGATGGGTATAAGACGAAGACGAATGAATTTGGCAAGTTATGGGGAGGAATTTTAGCCGCTCCAAGCTGCCAGGAACTTGTTTTGGACAATACCGTCATTGAATATGGCGGTGCAATTACATCGGATGCGTCGACTTCTGTAAAAATGGGCTTGTATAAAAAAGTGTCTGGTGAAGCTTTGCCAGCTTTGTGGTTCTCAAATCCAGACGGAAAGCTAGTTGTTCAAAATAGTACTGTAAGTCATTTTCACGAAGACTGTACGTATATTGAAGGCGGAAAAATCATTTTCGCTAACAATCGTTTCTTTTCTAATGGGGTGACAGGTGGAGAAGCGATGAATTTCAAATCCGGATGTCTTGCAGATGTTGCTTATAACCTCGTGTATAGTGTAAATACCAATGCATTAAAACTATCCAACTCGGGAGACCGTACACCTCAGGCTTATATTATTGTTTATAATAATACCATGCTCAATACAGGGTGGCGCAGACCTACAGCCAAAGGAGGTTCCATATGGTTAGAAGCCTCTGTCAGAGCAGAAATTTATAATAATCTTTTTGCCAATACACGGTTTGGTGTCAAGCGTGATCCTAAAAAACCAGAAGATAGCCGTTCTGTGTCAGGTAATAATTGGTATTATGGCTATGGTCAATTGACTGTAGATCAGTTTCAGGTCGGTAAAAATGATATTGTAGGCGGTAGTAACGATGTTAGAGGTAAAGTGGCAGGGGAGAATAACCCTAAATTTGTTTCTTATCCTTTAGAAACATCGGTTGACAATTACGAATTTGATTCAACCTGGGATTTTCATCTTCAGGGGAATTCACCTGCATTAAAGGCCGGTACTTTGGCTTTTAAACCCCATTTTACGAGCGGCCTGGTGATGTCAAACGGCCTGACATATAATTCTCCTCAGCCTGCAGCTTATGTTGGGGCATTTGGTTCCAAATTCTAATTTACTTCATATAATGACAAATTTAAAAACAATACTAACACTAACTTTGGGAGCATCAACCCTGCTTCAAATGGCATGCAAAAATGCGCAAACAAATAACGTAGAATCAATTAAACCCGCTATTGTGACCGATGCTGTACGTTATGATTCGGATGATCCTGCAATTTGGATCAATAAGAGCGATCCGAGCAAGAGTCTGATTATAGCAACGGATAAAGATGCCGATGGAGCTTTGTTCGTGTACGATCTACAGGGTAAAACGGTCAAAGAAAAAGTGGTTTCCAATTTAAAACGACCAAACAACGTTGATGTAGCCTACGGTTTGGTATTGGGGGGGAAGCCTGTTGATATCGCTGTCACAACAGAGCGTATGACCCATAAATTGCGTATTTTTTCACTACCTGACATGAAGCCGATCGATCAAGGGGGATTAGATATGTTTGTTGGTGAAACTGAGCCTGAATTCAGAGATCTGATGGGGATTGCCCTATATACTTCTCCAAAAGGAGAGATCTATGCTATTGTTGGACGAAAAAATGGACCAAAAGAAGGCTATTTGGGACAATATTTATTGGAGGATAATGGCTCTTGTTCAGTAAAAGCTACACTGGTTCGCAAATTCGGTTCATTTAGTGGAAAGAAAGAGATTGAGGCAATAGCGGTTGACAATGAGCTTGGGTATATTTACTATTCGGATGAACAGGTTGGCGTAAAACAATACTATGCGGATCCAGCAAAGGGAAACCAACAGTTGGCATTGTTTGCTACAGCAGGTTTTAAAGAAGATCATGAAGGTATTTCGATTTATAAAGTGACCGACAGTACTGGATATATCTTGGTGTCCGACCAGGGTGCAAATCGTTTTCAGGTTTTTAGTCGGGAAGGAACCAAAAGCAATCCTTTCGAACATAAATATCTGAAGACTGTGCCGGTTATTGCAACACAAAGTGATGGTTCGGAAACTACCTCTTTTAATTTAAATGAAACCTTCAAACATGGCTTGTTTGTTGTTATGAGTGACGATAAAACATTCCATTATTATCGATGGGAAGATATTGCCGGAGCCGATTTGAAAAAGAAATAGGTGACGAATTAATATTTCAGCAACAGTTGTGATTTGATTCGCAACTGTTGCTTTTTTTGCTATCGGAAATTTTATTGGTGGTAATTAGCGCTGTTATTTATACACTGACCGGAATTTTAAACCAAAAGGTTGACCCTTGGCCGATCTGGCTGTCGACACCAATTTCTCCTTGATGTTTTTGAATAATTTCTTTGCAAATAAACAGTCCTATGCCAAATCCCGAAGCATAACGATCCGCATCGTCATTTACACGATAGAATTTATTGAATATTTGTTTCTGATCCTTATGATTGATGCCTTTTCCTTGGTCTTTGATCTTGACTTCAAAATAACCTGAATGTATGGCCACATGCATGGTAATTGTTGAATTACTGGGCGAATATTTAATGGCATTATCCATGAAGTTGATTAACACTTGTTCGATTTTATCACGATCGGCGATAATCTCCAAATTCGAATCTATTGCTCCTGAATAATGAATGAAGTGCTTTACAGATTTTAAGGAATAGATATTTTGAATATAATCGAGTAAAGAACAAACGTTAAATGTCTTTTTGCGAAGTACTAACTTACCCTCATTTAGTTGAGTAACATTTAAAAAGCCGTCGATTAAACCGCGCATGCGCGTTGCTTGCTCATTCGATTGGTGGAGATATTGCATGCGCTTTTCGCTGCTCAATGTACCTTCTTTGACTTGTAGTAATTGGATATAGGCAATGAGTGAGGTCAAAGGTGTTTTGAGTTCATGACTTGCGATACTAATAAAGTCTAGTTTTTTCCTTTCTTCTTCCTTGTCATTGGTGCTGTCTATTATAGCGCCGTAGATCATGTGTCTTGTCGTATCCGATTCCAATTGACTTCCGCCTATTGACCTTAACCATTTTATCTTACCCGTTTTTTTATCTTTTATTTCACATTGACAATCAAAAGGGGATTGTTTGAGCGTTACTTCCTGAAAAACATGATGAATGATGTTTCTATACTGAGGCAGAATTTGGTCGAAAAAGTCGGATTCTTTTATGTTGTCACGCTGATCGAAGCCAAATAATTCACGGCAACGATCATTGAGTTCCATTTTCTTGGTTTCCATGTCAATAGAAAAGATACCGATGCCGGCGGCTTCTACGATCATTCTAAACTGTTGATCTCTTTTGGCGATAAGTTGATTAATAGCTTCAAGTTTTTCATGCTCTTGATGCTGGATGGTAATATCTATAGCGGTGCCTGCAAACCATTCGGGTTGTTGGTCTTGGTCAAAGTATACTCTTCCTTTACAGTGCAACCACCGTAATTGAAGATCTTGTGCTCCAATGGTTCTAAATTGTACGTCATAAACACCTTTGTTTTGGTAAGTCAGTGATTTTTTGACTTCCTGATCGATTCTATTCCTATCTTCTGGATGAATATATTTTAGCACCTCATTGTATGGAACATATTCACCTTTCGCAAAACCAAAGAGTTCTCGAGTCCGTTCATCCCAATTGACCATATAATTTTTACAATTTAAATTCCATGTACCCATCTCAGCCGACTGTAAGGCAAAATGGTAATGTTCTTCACTTTCTATGATTTTCTTGAGTGCATCCTTAAGCTTTTCATTGAGATCTTCGGTATGTTTAGGTGATAAGGTGTAATTATTCGTGGGGATTTTGTAGGGGGGGCCTGCTACTGTATACTTTTGAGTTAATAAATCTTGTAGCAGTTTTCGTTCAATGGTATTTTTTTCTTGCGTTTGTGGGGTGTCGTCTTCATTTTCAGGTATCAGTCTAATTTGATTAAATATGGCATAAATTTCACCCTTTTCATTGATGAGCGGATGATATTCAAACGTGTGCGTATATCGGAGTGAAGATTGTTGTTCGGTTTTGAGTTTGATCTTTATCTTGTCGATCAGCTGCGTATTTTCATTTCCCCAAACGTTTTTCAAGAGGGGGATATAAGACGTTAATTCTTCTTGTTGAAGACAATTCTCAAGATATTGCCCAATCGCGCTGTGATCACAATTCCACAATTTTAACATGTCAGTGCTTGCATAAGAAATACGGAGATCTGCGCTATCATAAATTGCGCATGCATCCAATGAAGAAGAGAGAACGGCTAAAATATCTTTATCTGAACAAATCATAACATGTCAAAAATTAAGTGTTGATTAAAGCGATATCATGTATAGCTAGATTTAATAGCGTACAAATATTGTTCCTTTTCTCATGAGTTTTCTCCTTGTCGATATGGAGCAGCAATTATTGGTCCCTAGGAATACCTACTTTTTGATCCGTTAGTCATCTCGGAGGCTGTTTAATATGGATTCATCCTATCAATAGTACAGTAAATAGAAATTCGTATCTTTATTTTGTTTATGCAGTCTGTTTCTATTTTATTTCAAATCGGAAAATTACAATACACCACTATTGTTTTCAATGTTTGGAAGAAGATGGAATTGAAAGTTTTTATTTAAATGCCATAGAAGATGAATACGGTTAAAATACTATTGGTTGAAGATCACATGGTGGTACGGAATGGTATTAAACTACTTTTAGAATCCGAAGGAGAATTTACAGTGATAGGAGAGGCTTCTGATGGTACGGAAGCCCTGTCTAAATTGGCGAATGGTCTAGCTCCCGATATTGTCTTAACTGATATCAGCATGGAACATATGGACGGAATGGCGCTCTTAAAAGTCATCAGTCAAAAATATCCGCAGGTCAAAGTTGTGATATTGTCTATGCTTAGTCAAATTCATTATGTGGTTGAAGGTTTTGAGCATGGTCTTTCAGGCTACCTGTTGAAAAATGTAGGTTATAATGAATTACTTTTTGGATTAAAACATGTTGCTGAAGGTGGACGCTATATGAGCGAAGAAATTAGCTTAGCCTTACTTGAACAAGTTTCTTCTGGTCAGGTTTATACGGATGTGGGCTCGAATATGATCCTCGATCTGGAAATAAATGATCGCGAGCTAGAAGTATTGGAGTTGATCGCCGACGGTTTTACAAATCTAGAAATTGCAGATAAAATCTTTTTGAGTAAGCGAACAGTTGAAGGATATCGACAGAGCTTGATTGATAAAACAAGGGTGAAGAATACCGCGGAATTAGTAAAATATGCTTTTCAACATGGCTTATTAAAAAAAAATGAGAACTATTTACGTTACTGGTGACCATGCCACAGCGGGCGATCTTTGAAAATACTACACATCCCCTTACTTTAATTTTGGTATTCTTTCTCGAAAACGGTTGAAAATAAATAGACCAGCTCCAATAATAATAAATGGTATACTAAGCAGCTGTCCCATATTGATGAATAAGGAGTCTTCAAAATGCTCTTGATTGATTTTCAAAAACTCATCCAAAAACCGGAACGAAAACAGCAAAACCAATAGTAAGGCAAAATAGTTTCCATCGTTACGTCGAAGCTGTTTGTCTTTCCACAAACGATATAACAATACGAATAATAGGAGACAAAATAATGCTTCATAAAGCTGTGCCGGATGCCGGGGTATTGTATCGATATGGGTAAACACAAAGGCCCATGGTAAACTACTTGCGGTGCCGATCATTTCAGAGTTCATTAAGTTGCCCAGGCGAATGCAAGCCCCTGCTAAAGGAACGACTAAAGCAATCCGATCCGCAACCCAAAGAAAAGGAAGCCCCTGTTTTTTTGCAAATAAATAGATCGCAATCAGGATACCTATACCTCCACCATGGCTTGCCAGCCCACCTTCCCAAATGGCCATTATTTTTAAGGGATGATCTAGGTAATAACCGGGGTCGTAAAATAATACGTGCCCCAATCTAGCACCAATAACAGTACCTAAAACGATATAAATGGTTAGCTGATCTAAGAACTCGGTTGACCGACCTTCTTTATTAAATAATGAACCTAATACCTTATAGCATAATACAATGCCCAATAACCAAAATAGTCCGTACCAGCGAATAGGGTGTTCAATAATTGGAATAACAAAGATGTCACTATCTATATTCCAGTTTTTGTAAGTTAAGATTAGATTATTTACCATATGACGTTTTAGCGTGATGCTCCATCGTATAGGTATGTGGTAAGGGTATTTCGTTACACACTTTGATGAAAAAACACGAAATTCTCTTTATTGATGCAAATATTGAGTCATATACTGCGATTATTAACTATGAAGTTTTCGTTGTTTGACCAATTTGTATGTTTGTGGGGAGTAAAAGGAAATTAACTATCGCCGAGTTCCATAATTGCGACCGGTGTTTTTATTGGAGAAGAATATTAGCATAAGTATCAGCCGGGTTAAATACTTTTGAAAGTATATCTTGTTTTTTTGATAATATTCCGATATTCGACAATTGATAACATGATATAGACAGCATCTTGCATATTTCTTTAATAGCTGTTTACATCCTGTGAAAGCTTATCCTGTTAATGAACGAGGTTATGGAAAAATATAGGCACCTTCATGTAAATTTAAACAGATAGTTATTTTCTGATGATACGAAATTTGACAAGATTTACTTTTTGTTTTTTATCTCTCGTGCTCATGGCACAGTTACACTCTTGTCATCAAAGTGACCAACAGGCGTCTAAAAATAATACGCATATCGAAGATAACTCACTTGATTTAACCTATCAGGATACGTTATTTAAATTTCTCGCATTACAAGATTTTAGGGATCAATCTATTATAGCAAAGAAGATAGCGGAGTTTGCTCAGGATAAGTATTTTAATAATTCTGGTTATAACTGGATTTTTTTAGCCTACAACTATTTGTTGGACGATAGAATAGATTCAATAGAAATTGCGCTGAAAAACCTTGATGGAAGAAAGCTGTCTCCGGATTTGCTTGTTCTGAAGGATTACTTTAAAATAAGGGCTAATTTTAGTTTTAATGATGTGACTACTATTGGCATCATGGAACAAATTATCGATGCTAAAGAATATGCGTTAGAAAATAAGAGTAGGTTTAGCTTTCTTTTTTTCAATCTATTGGCTAATGCAAATTATCGTCGAGCTGACTATAACCAGGCGCTCAAAGATAACGAGTCATGGTATCATTATCATCCCAATAGATCCGATGCCCGTGTTGCGCAAGCGTATCAGGAGATCAAATTTATGCAGTATATTGAATTGCATGATTTTGAGAAGCTAAAAGCAACACTGGATAGCTGCAAATATTACGCAAATAAAACGGCCGATTCTGCTATCATTATGCGCATGTATAATTTACAGGCGCAGTATTTCTTTAGCATAGGGAATAGTCGAAAAGCGGTAGAGGCATCCCAAAAATATTTTAATTATTTATCTTCAAGCAAGGCACTCAATGCCTATGCGTATGCGAATTTGGCAAAAAATTTTTTGAATAATCATCAAGTTGACTCGGCGATCTATTATTTTAATGCTGGATTGCAGTTTATCAAAACACATAAAGGCAAGCAAAATAAATTATTCTATTACCAGAATCTACAAGTAGCATACGCATTAAAAGGAGATTATGAACGGGCTTATTTTACCTTGGATTCGGCTTATCAGGATTATAAAAATAGCACAAAAAGTATTGAAAATGAACGTATCAATGAGATCAATACACGGTATGAAACTGAAAAAAAGGATCAGGCTATTAAGCTTTTAAAAACAACAAATGCATTCAACCATAAGATTATGGTCCAACAGCGCTGGATTTTTGTTATTTTATTTGCGCTGATCTTTAGCATTGCATTCTTCCTTTATTACCGGAATAAACAAAAGCTATTGAAAAATATTAATCAGCGTATAGTTGCCGAAAATAGACAATTAATTTTAGAGCAGAAGACGCGACAAAACCAGCTTAATCCCCATTTTATTTATAATGCTATAGCTAATTTGCAAGGTTTGATCAGTAGTGAGCAAAAAGCAAAGGCAAATCAGTACCTCATCTTATTGTCCCGTCAAATTCGTGACATACTCGAATTAAATAGGGAAGAGTATATTTCTTTGGATCAAGAAATTAAATCATTAAAGAATTATATACTTTTACAGCAGATGCGCTATCAAGATGTATTTGATTTTGAAATTGAGAGCGGTAACTTGGATGTTGATGATGTCATGATTCCCCCTATGTTGATTCAGCCTTTTGTTGAAAACGCTATTGAACATGCTTTCAAAAATTTGAATTATCGTGGACAATTGCAAATTCTTTTTAATCAGGAAGCAGATCAATTGCATATTGTTATCAGTGACAATGGCTGGGGAATGCAATCTTATCAGAAAAATAATGCACACAAGACCTCTCTTTCACAAGTTATCACGAAAGAGCGCCTTGAGCTTTTGTTTAACGATCCTCAGCAAAAAGCAAGGATTGAAATAAAGCCCAATTATAGAGAAGATAAAAGTGGATATCGCGTAGAACTCTATATCCCACTCGTTTTATATTTTAATTAAATACGTGAAATTATGAAAGTTTATATTCTTGAAGATGAGTATAATATCTATTTGTACATTAAGTCTTTATTGGATGCTATTCCTTATGTCCAGATCGTTGGTTATAGTCCATCAATCGCCCAGGCAGAACGTGAGTTACTTGTATCTAATCCAGATCTTATTTTAGCTGATATTCAATTGAAAGATGGATCAAGCTTATCCTTCCTCTCAGAGCTGAAATTGGACATCAATACAATCTTTATAACCGCATTTAACCAATATGCGATAGAAGCCCTTAATATAGGCGCTATTGCCTATTTATTAAAGCCTTTGGTTCCGGAACAATTTATAGAGGCTATTGAAAAATGCTATAAGAAAAATACAGAGTTTAGATTCAATAGCATGCAATTAAGTATGGCCGAAAGCTATCTGAAGTCACCAGTTAGACCAAAGAAAATAGCACTACGTACATTTGAATACACTCAGATTGTGAATATCGATGATATTCTTTATTGCCATGGAGATAAGGGGTATACCACATTTTATATTAAAGACAATAAACCGATGATGGTTTCGAAAGTCCTCAAGCACTTTGAAACTATGCTTCCTGAATCCGAATTTATTCGTTGTCATCAATCTTATTTAATCAATGCAAACTATATAAAAAAATATTTCAAGGATGGCCAGATAGAAATGTCCGATGGTAAAATGATTCCTGTTGCGACAAGAAAAAAAGATGTTATCCAGCAATTCTTGAATGATATATAAGGCTTGAAGTAACAAGGGCTCTACGATTCTAAGTTCTGTTGTTTATACTAAAAAATGTAGCATTCTCTTTTATTGCTAAAATAATTAGTATTATATTTGTGTGTAATATTAAATACGAGGGGCTATGATGTTAGAAGATAAACAGGCTTTGATCAGCAAACTTAAAAAGGACTTGCTTGCCTGGCAAGGGATACCTCAAAGGTCAAATGATGCAAGCACGATGGGTTTGGGACCATTGGAGAAAGCTTTTCCGAATGGCGTTTTTCCTAAAGGGGTAATACACGAGTTTGTGAGCTTTAACCGCATGGATAGTGCTGCATCCTGTGGGTTTATTGGTGGTCTCCTTGGAAAACTTATGCAAGCTGATGGGATTTGTATTTGGATAGGCTCCATTCAAACGGTATTTCCAGCGGCAATCAGATCATTTGGGGTTGATCCAGCATCGATTGTTTTTGTTTCTATGAAACGGGAGAAGGATGTGTTATGGGCGATGGAAGAAGCGTTGAAATGTCAGGGCATAACAGCCGTGCTGGCCGAAATACATCAGCTGGATTTTGTTCAGTCGAGGCGCCTTCAACTTGCCGTAGAAAAAAGTCGGGTTACAGGGTTTATACTTCAACATAACCCAAAAATCTTGTTGGCGACGAGTTGTGCGGCACGTTGGAAAGTCACTTCTTTACCTAGTCAATCGGATGATGGATTACCTGGTATTGGCTATCCCTGTTGGGATGTAGAGCTCCTCAAGGTAAGGAATGGAAGTCCAGCCAAAGAGCAAATAACCTGGTCGCCACAGGGGTTTAAAATATTTTCTAAAAAGGAGATACAGGTAAAAGACTGGAATTATAACTACCAAAATCTTGGCTAGTCATGAAAAAAAGATTTGCCTCACTTTGGTTTCCTCATCTGAAAACAGATTGGCTCACTGTTTGTAAACCACATTTGCAAAATATTCCCTTTGTATTGTCCATCGCCGCTCAAGGAAGATTAATCGTCAGTGGGAGTAACTTATTAGCGGAGCAAGCGGGGGTGCATTCAGGAATGGCCATAGCGGATGCACGGGCATTTATTCCATCACTTAAAATAATCAATGAGCAAGCTGGATTGGCTGAAAAGTTACTCCATTCGATAGCAGAGTGGTGCATCAGGTACACACCACAGGTTGCATTAGATACGCCCGACGGTATCATCCTGGATATTAGTGGTTGTGCTCATCTTTGGGGCGGGGAGGCGGCCTACTTAACAAGTATTGTCTCGAAATTTAGACAACATGGTTATGATGTACGTATGGGGATTGCTGATACCATTGGGGCCGCATGGGCGGTAGCGCATTTTGGACACGAAGATATCATTATAAATGAACAGGCGCAGTCGGAAACGCTTTTTCCATTAAGTCCTGCCGCATTACGATTGGAAGATGTTCAATTGAAGCGGTTACAATCGCTTGGATTACGGTCAATCGGAAGTTTTGCAAAAATGCCACGTTCAGTGTTGCGTAGAAGATTTGGCGATAGTTTACTGCTCCGACTGGACCAGGCCATGGGATTGGAAGATGAATTTGTTATTTCTATAAAACCCATCTTACCCTATGAAGAACGTTTACCTTGTTTGGAGCCTATCTGTACAGCAAATGGTATTGAATTGGCTTTGGAAGATTTATTAAACAAGTTGTGTAGGCGTTTGTCGGGGGAGGGTAAAGGATTACGTGCAGCCGAATTGAATTGTCATCGCGTGGATGGAAAAATAGAGACCATTACTATTGAGACTAATCGTGCTACTGCTCAGGTTAAACATATCCTTCAATTATTTGTCCTAAAGATTCCTCAAATTGAACCGGCATTGGGTATTGAATTATTTACCTTGGGCGTATCCAAAGTTGAGACGGCAGATCCTGTTCAGGAAAATCTCTGGAACAATAGAATTGGTCTCAAAAACCCGACGGTTACCGAACTTTTAGATCGCTTGAAAAGTAGGGACGCCAATTGTGAGATTTCACGCTATGTGCCATCTGCGCACTACTGGCCCGAACGATCCATGAAAATAGCGGCTAAAATGGATGAGGTTGCAGCTGTTGACTGGCAAACTGCAAGGCCACGTCCAACACGACTATTGAAGATCCCAGAACGTATTATAGTCACAGCACCCATACCCGACTATCCCCCCATACTGTTCCGTTATAAGGGAGATACCTATACTATAAGGAAAGCAGATGGCCCCGAACGTATTGAACGCGAATGGTGGATTGATCCTGGTGAACATCGGGATTATTATGCGGTGGAAGATCTGCAAGGTCGGCGCTTTTGGTTATATCGCGCCGGGCATTATGACGGTCAGGCAGATCAATGGTTTATACATGGTTTTTTTGCATAAAGTTAGTGTATGGTATATTGTGAATTACAGATAACAAGTAATTTTAGTTTTCTCGAAGGTGCCTCTCATCCGGAAGAACTGATCGAGCAAGCGGCGCGATTGGGGTATAATTCTGTTGCAGTAACTGACCGCAATAGCCTTGCTGGAATCGTCCGTGCACATATGGCTGCAAAAAAAGCCGGTATACGACTGATTCCTGCCTGTCGTCTAGATTTACAGGATGGGCCAAGCTTATTGGCATACCCCACAGATAAAGAGGCTTACGGACGGCTTTCAACATTGTTAACTGTTGGAAATCTAAGGACGGAAAAAGGAAAGTGCGAATTATACAAAAATGATGTGTTTCAATATGCTGAGGGGATTATATTCATTATTTGCCCACCTGAAAAACTAGTCGTCGGTTTTGAGCTTGAGCAGTCATTTATAGCGTTTGTACAGGAATGTCAACAGCGTCTACAGGGTTGTCTTAATCTAGGAATAAAAAAACTCTATCGTGGTGATGATGCTAAATTATTGTTTAGAATAAATCAGTTGGGCGAACACCTGGCTATCCCGCTTGTTGTACTTGGAGATGTATATTATCATGTACCTGAAAGGCGTGAATTGCAGGATATTTTAACCTGTATTCGTGAAAAATGCACAATACATACGGCTGGATTTAATTTATATCCCAATGCAGAGCGCTATCTAAAATCAATAACTGAAGTTGAACGCTTGTTTAGACTGTACCCTGAAGCTGTAGAACAGAGTGTAAAAATTGCCAATGCCTGTCGTTTTTCCTTAGATGATTTGAAATACATCTATCCAGATGAATTATCAGCTCATGGTCGGACTACACAGGAAGAGTTAAGTTATTTAACTTGGGAAGGTGCCCGTAAACGATTTAACGGAGATATCCCGGATGCAATTCGCGAAACGATTCAAATGGAACTTGATTTTATCGAACGCAAAAATTATGCTTCTTATTTTTTGACGGTGTATGATTATGTTCGATTTGCGAAGGAAAAGGGAATTTTATGTCAAGGGCGTGGATCTGCAGCAAATTCAACCGTATGTTACTGCTTAGGTATTACTTCTGTTGACCCGTCAAAATACAGGCTTTTATTTGCGCGATTTATGTCCGATGCACGCGATGAACCACCAGATATAGACGTCGACTTTGAGCATGAGCGCCGTGAGGAAGTCATCCAGTATATTTATGAGAAATATGGCCGCAATCGTGCTGCTATTGTAGCAACTGTCACACAGGTACGCTCCAAAGGGGCTATACGTGATGTTGGCAAGGCGATGGGGCTTTCCATGGATGCTGTAGGGCGTTTAGCAGGGGGCGTGAGTAGCCATTGGGACGATTATATCAATTTGGAACGTTTGGTTGAACAGGGCTTTAATCCTGAAGACCAACATTTGCGAAAAGTTCTCGAATTGACACATCAGTATATTGGCTTTCCACGTCAATTGGGGCAGCATACAGGCGGATTTGTTATTACGCAAGGTAATTTGCATGAGCTTTGTCCCTTAATAAATGCCCGCATGGATAATCGGACAAATCTCGAATGGAATAAAGATGATCTTGAAGCACTCGGCTTTCTAAAGGTTGATGTACTTGCTTTGGGGATGTTGACCTGTATTCGCAAAGCTTTTGATCTCGCTAAAAAGCATTATGGAAAAGAGCTTACTCTGGCTGATATTGGGGCAGAGGATGATCCAAAGGTTTACGATATGATCTGTCATGCAGATACTCTAGGTGTATTCCAGATCGAAAGCCGGGCCCAGATGTCGATGTTGCCGCGATTAAAACCACGGGAGTTTTATGACCTGGTCATTGAGGTAGCTATTGTGCGGCCTGGACCGATACAAGGGGATATGGTGCATCCCTATTTGCGCCGTCGAAATAAAGAGGAAGCTGTTGATTATCCCAGTACAGAGATCCAAACCATTCTTGAAAAAACCTTGGGGGTTCCTCTTTTTCAGGAGCAGGCCATGGAAATTGCCATAGTCGCTGCCGGATTTACTCCTGCGGAAGCCGACGAATTGCGGCGTAGCATGGCTACATTCAAAGCAAAAGGACAGGTATCTGCTTTTCACAAAAAAATGATCGATGGTATGGTAAAAAAAAACTATACGGAAGAATTTGCCAATAGAGTTTTTAAGCAATTGGAAGGTTTTGGGAGTTACGGTTTTCCAGAGAGTCACGCAGCGTCTTTTGCCTTATTGGTGTATGTGTCCTCGTGGCTTAAATATTATTATCCTGATATTTTTGCGGCATCCTTACTCAATAGTCAGCCCATGGGCTTTTATCAACCTGCTCAAATTGTTATTGATGCGCAGAAACATGGCGTAAAAGTACGTCCTATTGATATCAATCATTCTTCATGGGACAATACCTTAGAAGGAGAAATTGGAAAACCGCATGCTCTTCGATTGGGGTTACGTCAGATCAAAGGATTCTCAATGGATGAGGCCGTTGTGTTGACTCAAGGTCGGCAGTCTGCCTATTCATCCATTACTGGTATGATGGATGTTGGACTATCTCTTATTGCGTTGGAGAAATTAGCTGATGCAGATGCCTTTACCTCATTAGGTATTGATCGTCGGCAAGCGCTTTGGGAAATTACAGCCTTGGGTGATCGGCCGATTGCATTATTTGAAGGTCAAGCGTCTGAAAGTGTCATGGAGGGGCAAATCGAATTACCTTTGTTAACCAAAAGCCAACATGTTGTGGCTGATTACGCAAGGACCTCGCTATCCATTAAAGCACATCCAGTGAGTTTCTTGCGCGGAAAGTTCGACCTTCTCCATGTTGTGCCAACAGCGAAATTAGCATTCTTAAAAAATGATATGCCCGTGAAAGTATGTGGGTTGATTACTGTTAGGCAACGTCCAGGAACCTCTAAGGGTGTTTTATTTATCACTATTGAAGATGATACTGGTTTTTCAAATATTGTCGTTTGGAGTAATGTGTTTGAAAAATATCGAAAAGAAATCCTTCGGGCAAAACTCCTTATGGTTGCGGGCAAAATCCAAGTTGAAGGTGAAGTTATTCATGTAATAGCGCAACGATGCTTTGATATGTCAGGTTTGTTAAAAGATCTGACAACAGATGGCGACAATGCTGCAGGTATTTTTCATAAGGGAAGAAATTTTCATTGATCTCTCATTTATTAATCTCATTTTTGAAAAAATAAACATTTATCCTCCAGTAGGTAGGCACGTTATAGGATTTAAAAGGTATGACCAAGAATATTATCGTTAATACGATCGAAATTGATAAAGCAACTATTCGTGAATTCATTAAACAGGGTGATGTAAATGCTGCTATTGATCTGATTGCCACCCAGGCAAATGTAAAGTATAAAACTGCCCGGGATATTGTGGAGATGTTTAAAGAAGACCATATTGATCTTTTTGATGGTAAAGACCTGTTTTTGTTTGATTATGAATTGGTTGAGCATCGCGGCGATTCGCAGGAAGCAGATCACAAAGGATCTACTTTTTTGGAAGTAGAAACAAATGAACGTGGCCGAACGAGTATTTGGAAGGCACTTTTTATCTTTTCTGTCCTTGCCCTGTTGGCTTTCGTTATCTTAAATTATGTTGTGGGTTTTAATCAAATAGGGCATCATATCTCAGAACTTACGCAGCTATTCGATAAAAATGAAGGCTCAGCTGCCGCTGATACTGATACATCCAAACAAAGTATTATATTAAGTGCTGGTATCACCCGGGTGGGTGATGTTGAAGACCTCCATCCCGTAGATACAAATCTCTTACCATTGGATGTGAGGCAGGCCGAAATAGCGCGAATACATCGGGCTCAGTTCGATCAATTGAAAGCAGCAAAACATTCACCAACGGATGAAGATGCACAGATCGCTCTAATTCACCTTACAAATGGTCGGTTGACTGATGTTATTATTCAGCAAAAATTAACTTTAAAAATAGGGAAGTGCTATGAAAATTCGACCATAAAAGATAAGGGTACTTGCGTGAGTTGTATGATATTACTTTACAATAGGGAGAAGAAAAGCTGGCAAGAAGCTCCCAATGGGGAGAATTTCCTGCGTAATGCCTATGATTTCTATTTGCCCAGCGATTCAGACTTATGGGAAGCCGGCCCGCTGAGTATGTCCATTCCTTATGATTATGCTTTAGTAAACAAATATAAGGAAGCAGATTAGCTGCCTTAATTCATCCGGCTGTTATAAAGCCCCATTGCAATGCTGAACCAATTTAAGTGCTATTTTACCTTTTTTGAAGGTAAATAAGCTATTGAATATACGACAAATAAGAGTAATATGACCGATAGTGCGATCGAATAGCCATAGGCCGATGAGATATTCTGCCAAATAAGAAATTTAGTCCCTTTCCTGTGAAGGAATACCCCGACAATAAATGCGATTCCTAAGCATATAGATAGTTGTTGTACTGTGAGATAGATGGCAGATCCTACAGAGATTAGTTTTTCGTTAAGGTCTTTTAATGCTAGTGTCATTAATGCCGGCAATACACTACCGCAGCCAATACCATAAAAAAAGAAGAGCGCATGTATTTGATTGCTATCTATGATCATCGTATTGAAAACGAAAAGATGAGACAGCAAACCCAAAATCATTATTCCTAATCCATATAGGACAATGGTCTTTCCGTGGCGCTGTATTAACTTGCTCACAATAACACTTGCCAATACGTAACCAATACCCTGAAAAACAAAGGCAATTCCTGTCATTGTTGCCGTATAATTCTTTTGATTTTGAAGGTAATTGGAGTTGATAATAAAATATGAATCTTGGACCATATAATAGGCTAAAGCGGCTAGAAGGCCTAAATTGAAAACCCGATTATTAAATAAGGAGAAATTGAGTAGACTAGAACGGCCCGTTTGTTCTAATTTACGTTGTTTTTTTAGAAACAACAAGACAAGAACAATTGCTGTTCCCAATAGCAGTAATGACCAGCGTGGCCATTTCAACTCAGGTCCCATGATTAAAGGGAAAATTATTCCCATTAAAAGCATAAACAATGTTATCATAGGGATAAAAGATATCTTAGATTTTCCAGTAACCTGATCATTGAATGTATAGCGATAGACAGCAAAGTAGGCAAGTACCCCAATGGGAACATTGATTAAAAAAATAAGACGCCAACTTTCATGTATCCACGTCTGATCCGGAAGAATTCCGCCTAACAATTGACCTATTACTGAGGCAATACCTGCTATACTTCCATAGATGCCCAAAGTCATCGACCGCTTCTCCGGATTTTCAAAAAGTAAGGTGATCAATGCGATGCCCTGTGGAACCATAAGGCCAGAGCTAATCCCCTGGATCAATCTTCCAGCCAATAAAATGTAAAGATTATTTGCTAGGCCACATAAAAGGGAGGCTACAGTAAAAAAAGCCATCCCAATTAAATATAATTTCTTCTTTCCATAATGATTTCCGGCATTCCCGGCATTGATTAGCAAACTTGCATACCCAATAATATAAAGTATGATAATCCATTGCGTATCACTGTCTCGTAGATGTAGTCCATGTTGAATTGTGGGAAGGGAAACATTAATAATAAAGAGATCTATGACAAATAGAAATATACCAGTTGAAAGGAGGAAAATATGAAGTAAATCTTTAATTTGAAAGCGCATATAGAAAGTTTTTAATAATTTTATGGTTAAAAATAGCTTGGATATTTTCTACAATCAAGTAGTTATAAATTATGTACTTGGTATGTTATTATGAACTAATGGTCAGTATGAGGTGATTATGAATGAAAAAAAAAGTGAAAATTTTGGCGCCTGCTGTGATGTCAATGGAATTTTTAAGATAATAGGTGGAAAATGGAAAGTTTTGCTCATTAAGGCTGTTGCGAAACAATGCCCCAAAAGATTTGGTGAGCTACGACGGGAAATGGAAGATCTGGCGCAGACGACATTGACTGTTCAGCTCCGTGAGCTCGAACGCGATGGTATTTTATGTAGACAGATTTACGCTGAATCGCCACCACGCGTGGAATATAAACTTAGCGAATTAGGTAAAACTTTACTGCCGGTCATTGAAAGACTTGATGAGTGGTGGTCAGATTACAAACGCGAAAGGGGGTAGGCGTTTAGCTTATCCCTTCTCGCTCCTCATTTTTGCTGATGCCCAATAAGACAATTGTACCGATGATACAAAAAGTTCCTATCCAGTCTGTTTCTCTAAATGGCGTATTTAACCACAAGACAGCTAATAGGGCTGCCGATAGAGGCTCGGCAGAAGCCAGAAGACTTGTCTTTTGTCCACCAATAAGCTTAACAGCTGTTAGATAAGCATAAAAAGGGATTAGTGTGCCGAAGACTACAATAAAAGCAGTGTAGCTATAGGTATATATATCCCAGATTCCATCAACCTCCCAAGGAGGTTTGACAAAGCAAAAAACGAAACTTCCCAATAGCATTCCCCAACCGATAACGATTGCCGCATTATACTTGTTTAACAAGTGTATAGGTTGTAGTGTATAAAAAGCAAGCGTAACAGCCGACATTAAACCAAAAAATAATGCGAGCGGAGAAATCGAGAGAGAACCAAAATTCCCATGTGTGACTAAAAGAAATGTGCCTAGTATAGCTAAAAGTATGGCCAGGCAGGCAACTTTCGAAGGGAATTTTCTCTTGTTCAACGCCATGTAGATTGCGATCAGGACCGGACCAGTATATTGTAGTACTGTTGCGGTAGCAGCGTTGGAATAATTTATGGCGGCAAAATAAGTATATTGGACGGCTAATACACCGAAAATACTGAATAGAAAAAGTGCTAAACTATCTTTACGATGACGCCAAATCTGCCAAATCTCATTTTTCTTGTGTATTCCGGCCAAAAGCAATAATACAATACCTGTTACAAGCATTCGTACCGTAATAAGCCATTCTACGTTAACTGCCCTTTTCTGAAAAAGAAATTGGCCAAAAGTACCCGATACCCCCCAAAGAATAGCCGCCCCGATTGCCAAGAGGAATCCTTTCAAAACATGGTTTTTCATTGTTTTATCCGAACTAAATTTGATACGAAGTCTTGCTATAGCAAAACCTCTGCGTCAGTGATCCCTTTAGTTGATAGGTCGGAGATGCTCCGAAGCGTTCTTTGAGAAATTTCTGTTAATGCTTCTGTTGTAAAAAAAGCTTGGTGCGCCGTAACCAAAACATTCGGATAGCTCATCAATAATTGTATTGTTTCATCTTCAATTATTGTGGTCGATAAGTCTTTAAAAAACAACTTTTCTTCTTGTTCATAAACGTCAATACCTAATAAGCCAATTTTCCGTTCTTTAAGCGCTTTAATAGCATCATTGGTATGGATTAGATTGCCTCTGCTTGTATTAATAATTGTTACCCCATTTTTCATCTTATCCAATGACTCCTTATTAATAAGATAATGGTTCTCGGGAGTAAGTGGGCAATGAAGAGAAATGATATCTGATTCTTCAAAGACTTCATCCAACGATCTGTAATTGACACCTTGTGCTGCAAGCTGCTGGTCTGGGTATAAATCATAGGCAATTACATTTGCCCCAAATCCCAATGCGATTTTGATAAAGGCTTTACCTATTTTTCCTGTTCCGATAACACCAATTGTTTTCTGATGCAGGTTAAATCCCAAAAGTCCATTCAATGCAAAATTTTGCTCCCGTACGCGATTATAGGCTTTATGTGTTTTACGATTCAATGTCAATAACATGGCCATGGTGTGTTCAGCTACCGCTTCAGGGGAATAGGCGGGCACTCGACAAACTTTTATACCAAATTCCCTGGCCGCTTCCAGATCAACGTTATTAAATCCAGCGCAACGCAAGGCGATCAGCTCAACTCCTTTTTGAGCAAGTACTTCGATCACTTGCCGGTTGAGTTTATCATTGACAAATGCACAGACTACCTTCTCATCTTCAATCGCATTGACAATGTGCGGGCCTAAGTGCGTTTCATAAAAATTAAACTGAAAGCCATAGGTGCTATTTTCTTGCTCAAAAAATAATTTGTCGTATGGTTTTGTCGAAAAGAAAGCGATTTTCATAAAATTGTTTGTTACGTAATAGTATCGCATAAATATACGGTATAAATTGCTTATTTGGAACCGCAATGCGGGATGATTTTCTATTATTATAGTATAATTTGCTTTAAAATAGCTTAAATTAGAACAATCACATGAAAACTAGTATAGTTGAATCTTAAGCATATTAATTACTTCCGATATGAAATGGTCAAATCAAATTACACAATTAATAGGTATTGATTATCCGATTATCCAGGCACCCATGTTTGGTGTTACCACACCAGAAATGGTCATTGCAGCATCACGTGCAGGGGCGCTCGGGTCCTTATCGTTGGGTGATCTACCAGCAGAACGCTGTAGTGAGCTTATTCGTTCAACCGCTGCACATGTAAAGAAGCCTTTTGCAGTCAATATTTTTGTAAATCATGTTCCTGAAGTTTCGGTGAATTTGAGGATAGCATATAATGAAACAAAGGTTTTTGTGGAACAGTTAGCCCTGCAACATGGCTTAGAAGTAGCTTTACCAGAGCTCGACAGCATCCATATTACAGATTATAGGGAACAAATTGACGCGATCATAACCCAACAGTGTAAAGTTGTGAGTTTTACTTTTGGAAATCTGGATCCACATAGTATAAAACGGTTGAAAGACAATGATGTGATAATTATTGGTACATGCACTTCAGTGGCAGAAGCAATTGCTCTGGAAGAAGCTGGTATTGATGTGATCTGTGTACAGGGATTAGAGGCTGGGGGACATCGTGGAAGTTTTGAGGAGGCGCCTGTTCCTGAGATTGGCGGATTTTCTCTGCTACCACAGGTGAAAGAGCATGTAAACGCTCCGCTTATTTATGCCGGTGGATTATATAATGCAAGCACGATCCATTCTGCAAAGCTATTAGGTGCCAATGGTTTTCAGATTGGTAGTTTATTGCTCAAATCTAAAGAAAGCGCACTGCTGGACTTTGAGAAAGCGCGTCTTTCTCATGTTCAGGAATCAGATATTGTCTTGACAAGGAGTTTTTCAGGGCGCTATGCCAGAGGTATAAAGAATACATTTATTGAAGCTTTGGACAAGTCGCAATACATCTTACCATATCCCTATCAAAATAAACTCACCGGGGAATTACGAAGAATAGCCAAGGCCAATAAAAATGTCGATTTTGTAAATATTTGGGCAGGGCAATCGATCCATTCATACAGTGAACTTTCGACAGCAGATATAATTCAAATGTTAATCCGAGAAGTTGAAAATTTGCATACTAGTTTAGTTGTTTAATAATAATATGAACTTGTCGCCTGTCAACATACTGTCATTTTAATTAGAACTAATAACTAAAATCTGTGTTTAAATAATTTAAATGACGTTGTAGTGGTTAATCTACAACGAATTCTCTTTTTTTTTCGAAACTTTGTTTCACCGTGAAAAACTAAAATTTTATCGCTATGGGGAACGAAAAAAAGAGAATTCTTGTTATCGAAGATAATGAGATTCTATTAAGCACAATGCAATTTGTTCTTGTAAGGGAGGGCTATGACCTATTGCTTGCCAAATCTGGCAAAGAAGCGCTCTCGTTGGTTTCTGACGAAACTATTGATTTGGTCATAACAGATTTGGCATTACCTTTTGCCAATGGTTACGAAATAATCGATCGCATTCGGAAAAGCAATACGAATAATCAGGTACCTGTTATTATTATTTCCGGTTACCGTGACGATAATAGTATTGTGGAAGGCTTTGAAGTCGGAGCCAATGATTATATTAAAAAGCCGATCTCTCCGTCAGAACTGATATCCCGTGTACGATTAAGAATAGGTCATGCTTAGTAAATTTGAACATGTAATCCATGTCATTTGATCATTTTTCGAGGGTGAGGGCTGGTCTATTTTGATGGCAACATCGTATAGACAACTGGGGGTTTACACTGATGGGCGGTTGGAGCTATTACAAAGTTGCTGAAAATAAATTTATGAATCAGTATGACCTAAATCTATCATTAAGGAAGTATTTTTAATATGATGTGGAAGTTTATGTTATGTCTATTGTCAATGGTAACGATAGTTCAGGGTAAAGAAAGAATTAGATTGGTTGATCAAGGGAAAACGGACTATGTCATTCAAGCGGATGCAAATGATCCTCTTTTACAAAAAGCGGCTGCAGTGATAAACACCTTTACAAAAGAAAGTACAGGCGTAGATTTTGCAATACAAGCTAAAGGTGAAGTCACACATGCCATTATTTTGGAAAAAAGCTCCATAACTAATACGTTTCCCGAAGACAGTTATTCAATACAAGCTGTAGGAAAGAATATTTATATCAAGGGAAGTGGTAAAGGTGTACTATTTGCGGCATATCGTTATGTCAGGGATATTATTGGCGGACGAAAGTGGTATGTAGGTAAAGAAAATACATATGTTCCAAAATTGACATTCCTGGCAGTGGATTCAGATCTGAAGATTTATTCCAAACCAAATTTTCAGTTTAGAGAGGTTTATTTCCCTGTTGAATTAGATCAGGAGTATATGGATTGGTATGGTTTACATAATTTGGAAGAACGCTGGGGAGATTGGGGGCACACTTTCAGTAAAATATTGCCACCATCAGTTTATTTTAAAGAACATCCGGAGTATTACTCCCTGTATGATGGAAAACGCCAACCTATTCAACTTTGTCTATCTAACGAGGACGTTTTTAATCTTACCGTAGCTTATTTCAAGCGTAGGATAAGCGAAAATCCCACAGCTACTTATTGGTCAATCGCGGCCAATGACGATATCGGAAGCTGTACTTGCGACCGTTGTCAGGCTATTGATAAGCGGGAAGGTGGAGCGCAAGGTTCACTGATTCACTTTGTGAATAGAGTGGCCGCACAATTTCCCGACAAAAAATTTACAACACTGGCGTATTTAGAATCAGCAAATGCCCCAACACACCTCAGGGTTGCCGATAATGTTTCTGTTATATTAAGTAATATTGATGCTTTTAGAAAAAATGACATTGGAAGTGAACCATCAGCAGCAACTTTTCGTAGACAATTAGGCGCTTGGAAAGCTAAAACCAAGCATGTATTTGTATGGGATTATCTGACACAGTTCACCAATTATCTTGCGCCATTTCCAATCCAAGGAACCATGCAGGAAAGTCTACAATATCTGAAAACGCAAGGTGTCGAAGGGGTCTTTTTGCAAGGTGGAGGAGCGACTTATAGTGATATGGCCGAGCTAAATGCCTATATATTGGCTAACCTCGCCTGGGATACGACGCTTTCAGAAGAACAGCTAACCAACGAATTTATCGAGGGCTATTATGGCAAGGCTGCACCCTTTATTAAAGCATACCTTGCTGAAAGAAGAAATCACTTGCCTGGGCCTTCATCAGCTTTATCTATTTACGGAAACCCGATTGATAACAGGCATGACTTTTTAAGTCCAGAGGCCATGGATAAGTATAGTACATTATTAGAAAAAGCGGAAATAGCCAGTGAAGGTAATCCTTTATTGGAATCCCGTGTCAGGCGTATTGGACTTGGGTTGGATTATACCTATTTGCAACAAGCAAGATTCTATGGACCGCATCAACATGGTATATTTGAACAAGAGGGGGAGCGTTGGGTTGTGAGACCAAAGGTAAGTCGTAAAGTAACACAATTTGTTGAAGATGCAAAAAAATTGGGCGTTATAGAGCTTGCCGAAGGTGGTGCATCACCCGATAGTTATGCAAAGGAGTGGTCCGAAATATTTAAAGCCGGCGTTAGAGCAAATAAGGCCTCTGAAGCAAATATTAAGTTGAGATATGCATTTGATCCTTCTTTCCCTGCCAATGGACTAAAAACACTTACAGATAGTGTGCCGGGCTATATGGATTATAGCTATAATTGGTTGCTATGGAACGGGGAGCCGATGGATATTACTTTTGATTTTGAACAGGAAAGGCGAATAGATACCATAACACTTAATTTTCTAAAGGATGCCCGACATTGGATATTTCCACCAAAAGAAATTCGAATTTCGGTATCTAAGAATGGAAAAGATTTCCAAGATGTATTTCTCAGTAAGCTTAAATCCGTTGAGGAGGATTACACCTTGGACAAGATACCTTATCAAGTATTATTAAATGACAGTGTTAAAGTGATCCGAGTTTATGCTTCACCTCTGGTAAAACTACCCGAATGGCGGTATCATCCTAAGCGAAAGCCTCTTATAGCCTGTGATGAAATCTGGTTAAATTAACATAGAAAAGCTTATTAACGTTGGTTTTAAAGCGGTGTGGATATTGTTCTACAATAATTTATTTAGCAGTATAATTTTATATGGAAAATGATTAAATTAGAGTTAACTAATTTATAAACAGATTCATATGGAAATTAAAACATCTTCAAAATTTATCGCCGAACTAATTGGAACATTTGGTTTGGTACTTTTTGGTTGCGGTGCGGCCGCTATTGCAGGAGCCAATACCACAGCTGGGCTTTCTGGTCTTGGTCTTTTGGGTATTGCTGTCGCCTTCGGACTTTCAGTGGTGGTATTTGCATACGCGATCGGTGGAATTTCAGGCTGTCATATCAATCCTGCGGTGACTGTTGGTGTGTTATTGGCAGGTAGAATGTCTGCCAAGGATGCGGTTGTCTACATTGTTGCTCAATTTATTGGTGCACTTTTGGGGGCATTTGTCCTTCAGCAGATTTTAAGTGGGCAATTGGCCGGATTTACGGCAGGAGAGTGGGCGTATGGCTCAAACGGTTGGGGTAAAGGATATCAAAACGAGTATGGTACTGCTTCCGCCTTTTTGATTGAAGCCGTGTTAACCTTCATTTTTCTGTTTGTGATACTGGCAACAACTTCGAAGGTAGGAAACAGCACAATGGCTGGGCTTGCAATCGGCTTTACGCTTCTTTTGATCCATTTGGTTGCTATTCCCGTAACAGGTACATCGGTTAATCCTGCTCGTTCATTTGGGCCAGCGATTCTGGCCGGCGGTCAGGCTTTATCGCAGCTTTGGCTCTTTATTGTAGCTCCATTAGTAGGGGCAGCTGTAGCAGCAGGGGTATGGAAAGCCCTTGAACCTAAAGACTAGTTTTTCAATTTTATAAGATCCGCCCAATACGTAAAATATTACCTATTGGGCGCTTTTGTTTATATAAGATTTATTGGCTAGGGCGGAACAATCCCTAGGAATTCAATATATCATTTATAAAGTTAGTAACCTGTTTCTCGTCCGTAGCCCAGGACGTGATCAAACGAACCGCTGCATAATCTGAATCGATATCCTTCCATATATAAAATTGATAATTTATAAGCAAAGCTTCGATGAGCGATTTAGGTAAAATGGGAAAAATCTGATTGGTGGTTGATTCCGTTAGAAAGGAATATCCTTTGTCTTTGATGGCCTTCGCCATACGCATCGCAAGCGAATTAGCTCTTAATGCCAGCTCAAGATACAAATCATCCTGAAATAGCATTAGAAATTGAATTGAAAGTACTCTGCCTTTGGCGAGCAAGGCGCCTTTCTGCTTAATCGCATAGTCAAAATCTACGGCTAATTCGGGACGGTTAAACACAACTGCCTCACCCAGAAGAGCTCCATTTTTTGTTCCGCCAATGTAGAAAACGTCAGTATACCTAGCAATAGCTGCAAAGGTTAAATCGTTGTTTTCCGCGGTCAAAGCATGGCCCAAGCGTGCGCCATCCAAATAAAGTAACAGTTGTTGCTGCTGACAGCACACATATAGCGCTTCCAACTCTGCCAAAGAATATATTGTGCCGATTTCAGTGGAATTAGAAATATAAACTATTCTTGGTTTTACCACATGTGGCGCCAAAGCATGTTCCCTGAGTATCGTACTAATATCGTTAGGTGTCAATTTCCCATCAGACGTTTCAACGGTAATGACTTTATGTCCAGTTGCTTCTATAGCACCAGTTTCATTTGCAGATATATGCCCTGTTTTTGCACTGATCACTGCTTCATGGATACGTAAAAGAAAAGATATGACAAGAAGATTTGTTTGTGTGCCCCCAGATAAAAAGTGGATAACGGCTTGCTGATTCGCTATCTTTTTCTTCAAAATCGATTTGGCTTCTTTGGAATAGTCATCCTCTCCATAGCCTAATTGCTGTATCAGATTCGTTTCAATAAGCTTATCTAAAATGCGGGGATGTGCCCCTTCTGAATAGTCATTTTTAAAGTTGTACATAAATTTATCTATTTAATGCGGATGCTTTATTAAACTCTTTTCCTAGGGTAGGACGTTCGAGTCTTGTGTAGGTCAAATGTATACATACAGTCTCATTTTTTAACAATCTTAATCTAGAAAAATTTAGGACAAAAGCTATGCGTTTTAAGTACTGCTGTTGTAGGATAAGAATGTTTTCTGAAGCGCCGTAAATGTTTTGTCAAAACTAATGATTAAATTCGGGAGAGAAGGCAGAATAACTGATTTGTCCTTATTAAATTATGAAAAGAGTCGTATTTGTTGCAAGTATTTTGCTGGCATTTGGAATGGGGTATGCTTTTAATAACTTGAGCCATTCATATCAATCCACCGAGTTGAAAAGAGTAACCGGTATAGGTGGAATTTTCTTCAAATGTAAAGATCCTAAAAAAGTTAGAGCTTGGTATGCCGATCATTTGGGACTGGCTACAAATTCTTACGGCGCTGTATTTGAGTGGTATCAGGGAGCTGACAGTACGAAAAAGGGTTTTACGCAATGGAGCCCTTTTAAAGAGAGCACTTCCTATTTTGGCCCTTCGGAAAAAGATTTTATGATCAATTATCGGGTAGCCAATATTGAGCTTTTAATAGAAGAATTGAAGAAGGAGGGCGTTACCGTACTTGATACGATCGAATCCTTTGACTACGGCAAATTTGCTCATATCATGGATATTGAAGGAAACAAAATAGAGCTTTGGCAGCCCAATGATCTTGCTTATGAAAAGATGGGCATCGATTTGGGGGCCAAAACCACGAAGTAGGTCTATTTAGTTGGTAACGTAGGGTCTGTCTTTAACATTTGATAATTAAGATAATCAATGCATGCAGCTCCGACGGTTCCCAGGCAGTAAGCCACAAGATCCGACCATAAAAAGCCCTGTCCAAACACGAGCCGCAAAAGCGGATTGTTTCTTATCCATATAAGTAAAGGATGTTGTACAAGCTGTAAAAATTCGATGGCAAAACAAAATATAAGTGTCGTCGTAAAAGAAAATAATAACGATTTCCTCGTAAATAAAAAACGTGACAACCAATAAATCATAACCGCATAAAGTACATCGCCGGTAATGGTAGGAATGGCGGATATTTTCCGTGACAACAAACCCATGAAGATGGTTAAAGCAACGCGAAGTAGATAGTGTATTTTTGGTTTCATCGAAACGAATGCGCTACAGTGTTATTGCCTAAAATAGGAGATCGTTTCAACGGGATTACCAAAGATCTTTTTGGTCCCTTTTTTCTGTGTAAATCCACCATGTTGCGCGATTATATTTGCAATGGAGAAAATAACATTCATATCGTTTTGAGGGTGAATAGTGGTAAGTAGTTTTCCATTCTGGTCGAATAGTTGAAGTTGGTTGACCAAGGAACGATTTATTTCCATGGAATGAATTACTTCTAACGGAATAATTTTGTTCTCCTTTCTCGGTTGTTTAATGGATAAGTTATTTTTATCAACTTGTATTTCTATCTTGGGATTGATGAATTGCAATAATATGACTAGGGGACCAATTACGACGACAGCAACCAATATCCCAAGACCTTTTGCCGAACCAAAATTGTTTACGGCATCAGCTAATCCATTTATGCCGCCAAAAATTAAACAGCATAGGATAAAAACAACAATTAGGTAACCAAATCCAAAGATCAAGCCCTTTTTAACATTATGTGATTTAAATTGAAAGGTATCCATAGTGGTGACTTCTATTTTACACGTTTTTATTTTAGTAAAGATATTTATATTTATGCAATCAGCGCTATCTTAGCAAAAGAGATTTTGTTATTTTATTAGAGGATCCATTGGAAAAAAAGAACACATCGGAAAATATCATTGAAATTAAAAGAACTAATTTTCAGCGGAAGTCAGCATATTTTCAACTGTTGAATTATGGGCTATTTTCAATACTCGGAATTGTAAGTATATTTTGGGATTGGAAAGCCAGCATTGCGCCAATAATCTGCGTCATTGCTTTCTATTTAATCGAGCGGAAAATTGATTTTTGGTCAAATGTCCTCTGGTTTATCATCGCTTTTTTAATCCTTTCATTTTCTTTGTCGTGGATATTCAGCTTGTCTTTTGGTATATTTATTTTTCAATGTCTATTGCTTGCAGCCATTAAGCCTGCTATCGTTATATGGAAAGAAACCCAACAGGAGCATACCGATGTGATCTTCGCAATGGGTTCGGAGTATTTTGTATGTTTAAGTCCAGATAACAGTGACTACAAAGGCTATGCAATGAACCCTATGGGGTATAAAAAGCGCTTTCCAATGTCAGCAATTATTTCAGCTCAGCGAGATGGAAATACTTTACTTATTGCCTTGCAGCAGCAGATCGTACGTCCTCGTGAATTGCGTTCAGACGAAATCGAAATTATTCTCGAATATTTTAGAAAGAATAGACCGGACGTTTTAACCGCAGTTGAAACAAAAATTATCCGTAGGGAAGAAGACCGAATATATTGGGTCAAGCTTATTGTTATTGGTATTCCATGTATATTGGCTGGACTATCCATCTATTTTTTTGCAGACAACGGAAGGAATACATTAGTCACAATACTTAGTATTGTTGCTGCATTGTTTCTTGGTCTAATTTTATTGAGAATTACAAATTTGATATATCGTTCATAAGGATGGAGAAGCCATCCATTTATTTTAAAAAGTCTCCGTACCAATGTCCAGAGGACTTGACGATGCGCTGTTGATTGTTAAAATCAACATACACTAGCCCAAATCTTGGACGGTATCCTTCAGCCCATTCGAAGTTGTCCATGAATGTCCATACAAAATACCCTTTGACATTTATTCCTTCTTGTTTTGCGCGATAAACCTGCTGTAAAGCTTGCTGTAAATAGCGCAATCTTTTGGGGTCATGTACTAAACCATTTTCAATTTGATCAGGAAATGCTGCACCATTTTCGGTAACTATTAAAGTCGGTATATTAGGGTAGGCACTAAATTTCTTGAGCATATAATAAATGGAGGCTGGGTAAACTTCCCAGTTCATTTCGGTCATCTCAACTTTGCGGTCTTTCGCCGACACTATCTTCGCTTGAAGATAAGGAACGAACATGGCGTATCGTATAATTTCCCGTGTATAATTTTGCACGCCAATAAAGTCCATATCAAATTTTAGATCTCGCTCATCATTCGCGTGCATATACTTTTCAATTCTACCCAGTATTTTAATCTCTTGCGTTGGATAGCCCATTCCTAGTAGTGGTTCTATAAATAGGCGGTTGAGCAATACGTCTGCTTTCTTCGCCGCAATAATGTCTCTGTCTTTCGACGTAAATGGTTCAACATGGGAGCAAGAAAAAGTCGTTCCTACTTCGCTATTAGGCTTTAAAGACTTAATAATTCGGCCACCTTGAGCTTGTGCTAATGCAGCATGATGGGCCGCAGCTAAAAAATTGCCCAAACCTTTTCGCTCTGGTGCATGTACACCGAAGAAATAACCTGCAGCAGTAAATACTGTAGGTTCGTTGAGAACCATCCAATGCTTGACACGGTCCCCGTAGGTTTGCACACATTTGGAAACAAATTCTCCAAACCAATCTTTCACATCACGGTTTACCCAGCCACCTTTCTTTTCCAACGCATGTGGAAGATCCCAATGATATAAGGTAGGCCAAGGCGTTATCCCTAACTCAAGGGATAAATCGATCAAACGATCATAAAAATCCAATCCAGATTGATTTACCGCACTAATGCCAGCAGGAAATATACGACTCCATGATAAAGAGAATCTGTAATTAGGAATATGCATTCCCTGCATCAAATTCAGGTCCTGAACATAGCGATTGTAAAAATCACAGGCCTCATTACCATGTTGATTTTGAAATATACGGTTTCTTTTTTTGACGAATATATCCCAGATAGAAGGGCCTTTTCCATGCAAATCATGTGCTCCTTCAATCTGGTAGGCAGCTGTAGAGACTCCCCAAATAAAATCTTTGCCAAAGGCATCTTTGGTTAATAGCATTTACAAAAATAAAATTATCGGACCTCAATGCCGTTTTTAAAAACAATTAAGTTTTGTGGAATCTTAATGGTGAATAGAATGAACTGAATCGACCCAAAAAGATTCTAAATATAATCCGCTGGAAAAAATAGTTTATCGTTGTCATAATAGATACATTAACTCCGTTGACTACATTAATTATCGCATTATAAAGTAACAGAACTTATATGAACTGGATATAAACTATATGTTAAATATACGAAAAAATAATTTCGATAATCATCGGTAGCTAATTCGTCCGCGTAACGGCTAACACACTATCCCTCGAGCGTTATTTTTTCATTCAACCATTGTATCAAAGACGCTGGTTGAATGGAGACAGAATCGGTTGGCACTTATTTGATTTCAAATTCTGTAAATATTGTTCTTTTAAATTCTAAAACTTCGGGAGCAATTTTAAAACCTTCACCGCCATAGCCCTTATTGAATGTTTCTAAAGCCATTCCTGTTCTGTACTGCGTTGATTCGTTGGATGCGCTTCCATCATTGGACAGAAATAGCAGTTTTCCGATTTTAACATCAGCCCTAGATGCAAGTTTTTTTGCCGATTTTAAAGCATCATCATATGCAATAAGATCTGCTTCTCTTAAAATACTGTCTGCTTTGGTGTGGTCAAATGAGATGGAGCCGATTCCACTAATTTTTGTTTCTAACAATTTTCCCGTTAATTCTGTGAATTTCGATAAATCATGTAAAACAAAATCGATTGTTTGCTGTGCTTGATAACCTATAAATTTATTGGTATTACCAATGTATTGATAGTCCTTATTTGCAGACACGCTACTCGTTTTGATATCTTCTTTTTGATGTCCATATTTTTGGAGCAACGCTATTACGGTGTCGACTGTTGCTTGTGTTTCTCGTACCGCGTCTACCATTCTGGGTTTTGTGAAAGCCGTATTGATGGTCAGGGTGACCTGGTCGGGCATGATCCTAATCTTTCCTTCGCCACTTACACGAATTCTGTTTTCACTTTCCTTTGATACCGGACCACAAGACGTTATTAAAATTATGCTGCTCAAGCATATAAAAAACATAGCGATTGTTTGCTTTTTCATATTACATGATGTTCAAAGTGATATTGTAATTAGTAAGTTTTACCCTAAATATAATAAATATATCCCGAGGTAGGGTCAGCGACTAAAACAATATTAGCCAAAATAACGGGGTGTAAATTCAAAAAGCAGGCTATAACCTGCTTTTTGTTCTTGAAATAGGACTATTTTTTTAATTAATACTTTTTGAGTAAATTTTAAGCTGTTTTTGCAAGGATTTTCTTGCCATGTGTATACGTGTTTTCACAGTTCCTTCCGGTATTTGTAAGTGCTCTGCAATTTCATAATATTTAAATCCTTCCAAAAACATGGCAAAGGCGTCATAATAGTCTTTCGATAAATTATTGAGCGCATGCTGAATGTCAGAAGCAACAAAATTATCTTCTCCGCGATTGGTTGTTATTTCATTGCGATAACCAGTGCTGATGTATTCGCTTCTGTAATTTTCTAACCTTTTGTTACGTGTATATTGATTGATATACGTGTTTTTCATAATGATATAGAGCCAAGACATCAATTTCGGATGTTTCAGGAATTTTTCGATAGATGCTAGCGACCTCACCATGGTCTCTTGAACCAAATCTTCCCGTTCATCCGGATCGTTTGTAAATTGCGCTGCCAAATATTTTAATGTAGGTCTTTTTTCCTTAAACAGTTGATCGATTGTTGTATTTTCCATATTATCAAATTTTAAGTGTCTATCTTTTCTACATGCACTGCAATTAAGATGCTAGAAAAAACAATTTGGAAGGATGGATTGAGGCAAGTGCTATCAAGCGAGTAGATTTATTTATTATTTTAAATAGTTGTTATACAGGGTTTTGTAAAGATTAATCGCTTAGTGTATTGGTGCTTTATTTGAACTTTTTTACTTTAACAACAAGTGTTTTCCTGTCTAAATTCCCCCATTTATCTTTTTTATGCACGTATTTATACGTAGTACTTTAAAAGATACATCTTTTATCTAGATAGATGTTAATTTTTAAAACTGTTCGTACCTTAAATTGGTTATTAGTTACAACATGAAATGAAAAACAATATGGGGGACGTGAACAAAAAAACATATTTTGACTTATCAGATGGTCCGAAAGGGCAATCTGAAGGTCTTAAAGATCAGTCGGAATTAAAGGAGGTGTGGTACGGTAGTCAAGAAGACTTTTATAAATCGATTATTAGAAATCAACAGGAAGATCTCGGAAAAATAGGACGGTATTTTCGTGATGAATTGGCACAGGAGCTCTATGGAATGCGGATATCGCTTCAGAATTTTACAAATCGCTATGGTGATTTTGAAGAATTACGTTGCCTAAGTGATTCATTGACTTCCCTAGTTGTAGAAATCCGCAATAAAGCTGGATTGCTATATAATCCCATATTAAATGATCTGGGAATTTTCCATGCCGTTGATGAAGTCGTGGCTACTTACAAAAAACGTTCTGGTTTTACAATTGATACGCTACTTGATCCGCATCTGAGAGAACTGCATCAACAGTCACAAGTTCATTTATTTAAACTCTTGACAGCTATTTTTCAGTACTTAAATGATGAGATACCCGCACAGGCAATCTCAATTTCAGTGCAGGTGATCGAATTTGACATCCTTATTAAAGTATCGCCATTTTTTCAGCAAGGAGGAGCCTTGTCGGTATCAAAACTCGAAAACAGCCCAATGCGTTTGATGAAGATTGCCGAGCTCTACAATGCGCGGATTATGAATGATACGCTTGCTGCAGGTATTTTACTAAAATTGACTATTTAAAAAGATAATAATGATAAAAATCCTATTGGTTGAAGACCACATGGTTGTACGTAACGGAATAAAATTACTATTAGAATCTCAAGAAGGATTTGAAGTCGTTGGCGAAGCGTCGAATGGCAAAGAGGCGCTCGACTTCCTGAGGACAAATCCTGTTCCTGATATCGTCTTAACGGATATCAGTATGGATGAAATGGACGGCATGGAATTGCTTCAGATCCTAAACACACAGTATTCCTCTATTAAAGTGGTTATACTCTCCATGCTCAATCAGATTAATTATGTCATTGAAGCGTTTGAATCTGGTCTTGCTGGCTATTTGGTTAAAAATGTTGGCTATAACGAATTGCTTTTTGGATTAAATCATATTGCAAACGGTGGTCGGTATATGAGTGAAGAAATAGCCATGATACTTTTAGATCAGGTTAGGTCTGGGCAAAGCTATGCACATATCCCAGGAGAGATGCAAACGGATTTTGATATCTCAGAGCGGGAATTGGAAGTGTTAAAATTGATTGCGGAAGGCTATACGAATGTCGAAATTGCAGATAAGATTTTTTTAAGTAAGCGTACTGTTGAGGGCCATCGTCAGAATCTCATAGACAAAGCGGGTGTAAGAAATACGGCACATCTGGTTAAGTTTGCTTTTGAAAGAGGGATTTTGAATTAGCGAAAATTTTCCTGACAAATGAATAGGAAAATTTTGATACGTATAGGTGGTGTAAGTAATCCTGGAGTTTATATCGAAATGTTTTCGGATAGAATAAGGCTCGACAATACTATGGGCTTGTGGACTTAGAAGAGGAATGGATTGTGATAATTTTATGAGGAGATTGTTAATTTGATACAAAATGATATTCGATTGATACAATTTACCTCCAGTTTTAGCAAATATTTATTCAATTTTAGGCTTTCACCTCTATGATGTATTATAATCAATGAACAAAATATATTTGCTGCCTATTGCTCTCTTGCTGTTTTTTGTCCAAAGGACTTCTGCGCAAACGATAAACAACCAAATTGAAAATGTGCACACACCGATAAACGGCATTTTTCAAGCGGATCCGACCATATTCTATCACAAAGGATATTATTACCTCTACGGTACGAATGGTGATCAACATGAACAGCAGGGGTTTAAAGTATATCGGTCCAAGGATTTAGATTCCTGGGTAAGTCTGGAGGGAGTTAATTCAGGTTTTGCGGCTGTAAAGGGCGATATCTTTGGATCAAAGGGGTTTTGGGCTCCGCAAGTATGGTTTGAGAATGGTAAGTTTTATATGGCTTACACAGCCGATGAGCATATTGCAATCGCAGTCGGTGATGCTCCAACGGGTCCTTTTAAGCAAACTGACAAAGTGCCAATTGCTATCGGGCAAAAGCAAATTGATCCGTTTGTATTCCGCGATAAAGATGGGAAAAAATACCTATTTCATGTAAGGTTAAAGGAAGGGAATAGAATTTTTGTGGCGGAGCTGAAGTCAGATTATTCCGGAATAAAGGAAGAAACGTTGAAAGAATGTCTCCATGCAGAACTTCCTTGGGAAAATACGGCAAATGCCGACTGGACAGTAAGTGAAGGTCCCACCGTCATTCGAGAGGGAAAATATTATTATATGTTCTATTCGGCGAATGATTTTCGGAATAAGGACTACGCTGTGGGCGTTGCTATCGCTGAAAATATTTATGGACCCTGGAAAAAATTGGAAGATCAGCCTGCATTAAGCCGTAAGAATAGCGGATTTGCCGGAACTGGACATGGCGACATTTTCAAAAAAGGAAAACAATGGTATTACGTCTGTCACACACATTTTTCAGATGAAAAAGTTGCACCTCGGCGGACAGCCTTAGTGCCTATTCATTTTGTGGCAGATAGCAGTGGTGTCTTGGTTCCCCAATTCGAAACTGCAAAGTTTCGCTTTTTAAGCACAGATCAACGATCGAGGCAACCTAGAAAATCCTATCAAACAGATGTAGCCTTTGGTGATCCTTTTATTGTATTCGATCCACCTTCGGATCAATACTATTTATATGGAACCGGCGGGACTGAAAATGGATTTATAGCCTATAGTTCCAAAGATCTAAAGACATGGAAAAAGGAAGGAAAAGTATACGATGCCAAACAGCCGAATGGTTGGGGGGAAAAGGATTTCTGGGCTCCTGAAGTTTATCGTGTAAATAACAAATATTACATGTATTATAGTGCTCATTGGAAAGAAAATCCCAAAAAACACCTAGAAAACTATCGTATAGGAATTGCAGTGGCGGATAGTCCATTGGGGCCATTTAAAGATCTGACCGGGAAACCTATTTTTGATCCTGGATATCCCATCATTGACGCGAATGTTTTTAGAGATACAGACCATAAAAATTATCTGTTCTATTCACGTTGCTGCTACGAACATCCTGTGGAATCGGAAATTGCAACTTGGGCGGAGAAGAAATTTGGCTATAAAAATATTGAAGAAAGCTGGGTATACGGAGTCGAATTGGATAGCAGTATGACGAAGGTGATCGGTAGTCCCGTTCTTTTAATGCGTCCCCCAGTTACGATGAACGATGCACAATCAGAATGGGAAAGTAGATCAGTTACTTCAGGTGAGGTCAATAGACGATGGACAGAAGGTTCTTTTTTGGTCAAAGAAAACGGATTATACTATATGATGTATTCGGCCAATTATTTTGCAGGAGCCAATTATGCTGTTGGTTATGCGACAGCAACAACTCCTTTAGGAAGCTATCAAAAATCGGCATCTAATCCAATCATTGAAAAGAATACCAATAGGGGTGGGGTGGTTTCGGGTACTGGACACAATAGTTTATTTCAGGACAAGGAAGGAAAAATCCGCTGTGTATATCATGGCCGCACCTTAAAGACGGGAGATCAGCGTATCGTTTTTATCAGCGATGTTTTTTTTGATGAAAAAGGACAGTTGAACATCTTTACAGATTGACCAATCGGTCAATCTGTCTTTTTGGATATGGCCCGATTTTCGACATTTTCGGTCTGGGTAGCGGGAGAGTTCTTTCCAGGTCTTGTGCTGTTTCCTGTCCTCAGATCTTTATATTTATAGTTGATATTTTCCTCTTCTTCCGGATCTGTCTCATCTATATCTGGTTCAGGATGTTCGATGGGATCAGTGTCATTTGGATCGGGAACAGTACGTTCCCCGAACAATCCTTTACGATACCAGATGTTACTAAAATAATAGGCAATAATTAAACCTCGTTTTACTACTGTATGTTGCAATATCTCTTCCATTTTCGATTTCATTTTAAGTGGTACAATCCTTTTTATTGGATGGTATACTTTCCTTGAATGAACAACATTAGATGGAAAATAGTTTGAAAGATTTCAGGATTTGAAACAAAGATCAATCGAGTAGCATTTGCTCAGGAAATGGTTTGACAATCGGGAAGTAAAGGTGGACAATGGTGCCCAAACCGACCTCTGATTCAATTTCTATACTTCCTCCCAATCGTTCCATTATCCGTTTCACCAGCGAAAGCCCAATGCCCGTACCAGGTATTGATCCCACATTGTCGGCTCTGGTAAACATTTCGTAAATATGGGGCAGGTGGTCACTTGGTATGCCAATACCATTATCCTTGATCTGATAATGGGTATAGTCATCTTCATGAGAACTATCTATTGTCACTAAAGGTCTTTCGGATTGTGCCGAATATTTTATTGCGTTAATAATTAGATTGGAAAAAATTTGATACGCGGCACTTTTTTCGCCCCAAATTGGTAATAGGGTACCAAAAGTGGGCTGGCAATTATTGACGTTATATAAAATGCTGTTTTCTTGAAATATGCGCTGAATTGTATAGGCCATAGGAAGTGGTTCCTTGTCTAAAACGCTGGAACGGTGCTGGCTCAACTGGACCATATTGTTGATAATATCTTCAATGTTTGTAACGCTTCTGCTGAAATTCTGGTACCACTTATTGATTTTTGTAAAATCAATATTGTCGGAGTGCTGCTGTAGAAACTGTATGCCCATTTTTAAGATGGACAAGGGATTTTTTAAATCATGAGAAAGGGTATGTGTAAACATTTCCAACTCATTGTTCAAGCTCAGAAGCTCTTCATTCAGCAACTGACGTTCCTTTAGTTTTGCAAAAATGGATTCCTTGATAATCTGATTCAGACGAAGGACAAAATTGATTTCAGCATCATTCCAGGGTTTGGCAACGTCATAGCGCATATCTTCCCAGATTTTGAGCTGTTTGCTTTCATGTGGCTCATTTTTCAGCTCCATCTGCATCACCTGATTGCGGTTTTCCTTTCTAAACCAAACCAGGTAATAATCGTTTTCCAAGCCAACCTTTAGATACATGAGGCCCGCGAAACCCAATTTATCGTTAAAGTTATCCTGATGATTCAGCCGAAAGTTATAATCTTTGAAGAGGGCTTTATCGGTATGTTTTTGCAGGAATTGAATAATTTCATAAAATTGTGCTTTCTGCGGAGAATGACCATAGTTAAAGACATCGCCCTGATTAAATATGGCTAATCCATCTGCGTTGACCAGCTGGGTCAGAATATCCATATGCTGTATCAAAGCACAATTCACCATTTTATTTTCAGAAAGACTCCTTTTTAACTCTTCTTCGGCAAGTTTAAGAAGCTCCGTTCTTTCCAACAGATTCTGTTTGACATGGCTCTCATACTTGCTGGTGGCTGCCTGGATGGCAAACGTACATAGTTTTCGCTGCTGCAGATCGACTAGCCGCTCTTCATCGTTCTGTGCGACCACAAGACCCCAAAAGTCATCATCGATACAGATTCTAAAAAACAAGGCGCTTTGTACATTTATCTTTTTTAAAAAAAGCCGATGAAGTTCAGGTAGAGGTGATAATAAACTCGAGACCGGATCAATTCCTTCGTCAGTATAGTAGAATTCCTGTCCCTCGATATTAATATTGGGAGCATATCGATATGAATAGCTCCGATAGTACGACAAGACTTCTTCAGGCATGAAGTCTTTCGAGAATTCCATTCCTCTGAAATGGGCTTGTCCATCTGCTGTATGTTCAGCAATCACGGAACTATATCCCGTTTCCTGAACCTGCAAAACGAAAACCCGATCGTAATTCAGTAATTTGTTGATGGCCGAACAAACACGGTCCCAATTATTCGGTTGAATAGTATCCAGCAAAAAATTAAGCTCATTTATTTTTTTTGCGGCAATGTATTTTTTGTGTTGTTGTTCCCACTCGATATAGAAGTATTCATCGTGTCTTCGTAATTTTACGTAGACACGTTCTTTTCTCATTTTAATGGGTAAAATATGGCGCGACTGCCTGTTTTCAAGTAGATCAGTTACTGCATTTTTGATTTTGGATAACGCTTTACCAAATGTATTGCTAAAGCTATCAAAGAAATGAGTTCCTAATAGGTTCTCTTTGGCGTCGTGATCATTTACGACAGATTCGGTTACCCCAACGACATTAAAATGTCGATCTAAGATGACCAGACTGCCAAAAGATTGAAGCGTAATGATGGTTTGATTGTTCGGTTGAAATGTATGATTCATAATACCCCAAAACTTCTTATGATATACATAAATATACAAAAAAAATACGACTACATAAATCGAATCTTTGCTAACAGAACGTTATAAAGTTATATAAAATTGTCTTATTGGTTTTTTTTTAACTTTTAAATTAAAGCTGCCGCCAATTTCCGTGCGGCAGAAGGAACTAATGCTGAACATTAAACTCTTTGGCGATTGCATGAGCCATCCCTTTAAGAAGTGATTTCCATTGTGGGTAAGATGCCCCCATTTTAGCTGCTAGACCAATGACATAATTCCTGACATTATCACTTATATTCTCATTGTCGACATTGATGATCTCGTTTCTTCCGGCGTACTGGAACAAAATACTATTCCTCCGTTGTTCGATCAAAAAGGTTGAAGATGAAATCCCTTCAAAAAAATGAGCTGTATTTTTATCCCCAGGATGGCTAGGATCGGGGCAAGGTTTTAATGTTATGGCAAAAACACTATAATCGTCCGTTTTGTCTGATATGAGACTGACTACATTTACCCAATCATAACCATTACTACTGGGAAGTCCCGGTCCTGGAATATCGAGTCTGATATAATCATGTAATTCGAGTAAACGATCTATTGGAGTACCATAACCCGTCGTTAATTGAAATACAGTGGAAGGAATCTGAGCGAGTTCATACCAATGATTGACCTTTCTAAGATTGTTTATAGCCGAAGTATAGGCTAAATCGGCAATAGCCTCACTTGCAAATTCGAGGGATTCAAAGCAATCCAGGTGCTTGCCTTCTCTCTGTTCCGGTATGATATTCTTCATCTTATTTCACTTCTTATGCTTAAAATATTGAATTTCTTGCTCGTGTTTTTTTGCCTCCGCAAGGGTATCAAAAGTACCCAGGTTCCGACGTCTGTTCGTCTCTTTATCTGGATGCCTGGCATATATTCGATATTGTCCCGACTTTAGTTTACGTATCATGGCACAGGGTATTTTGTTTAACCAAGGCTTGCTTTAAGTTTTGCAAGCAAATCGTCCGCTTTTGTATGCTCTACCTTCATCTTTCGAATGGTAGGACGTTTACCCTTGTCTTTTTGTTTGATTATTTTGAGCAGGTCGTCCATATATTCGTTTTTATAGCTGCTGATATCGAAAGATGTACTGTGTTGCTTAATCAGCTGTGTAGCCATATCCATTTCTGCTTTTTGAATTTTAATTGTGTTAGGTAATTTAAGCTCATCAAGTGCCCTGATTTCCTGTTGATAACGTATTTTATTCAAAACCAATGCATTTTGATAAGGCTTTATAAGGGCTAAATGTTCTACATTTCGCATCACAAAAGACCCTAAGCCCGCCATTTTAGTTTTTTCCAATGCTTTGAGCAACAACTGATAGGCTTTTTCTCCACCTTTTTGCGGCTCCAGGTAGTAGGGCGTTTCAAAATATATACTGTCCACATCCGTCAGTTCGACAAAAGCATGAAGATTGATAAGTTTGGTCTTTTCCGGACTTGCGTCTTCAAAATCCGCATCTTCCAATACGACATAATGATCTTTCATGAAATATCCCTTAACGATATTGTCCCATTTTACTTCTTTGCCGGTTTGTTCGTTTACCCGCTTAAATTTAATATTGGATAGATCTTTTCGATCAAGCATATCCAGATCTAAAGCAGCACTCTCCGTTGCACTATATATTTTAATTGGGATATTGACCAAACCAAAACCAATAGCCCCGGTCCAAATTGCTCGCATAAGTAATCTATTAATTGCTAATAGGATAACCTTGGTAATGATCAAATGGTTTGAATTTTTATAAAATGTCCGACAAACTATTCTGGAAAGAAACAGTTATACAAACATTCAATATGCTTTTACTACAATGGATTTAAAGTCAAATGAACCCTTCTGGTTAATAAAAAACGGTCTTCTTAATAGTTACCCTTCCTTGCAAGATGATAATAGCTGTGATGTTCTTGTCGTTGGGGGCGGCATTACAGGGGCCCTGATCGCACATCAATGCATAAACGATGGAAAGAAATGTATTCTTATTGACAAGCGTGAAATTGTAAATGGGAGTTCGGCGGCAACAACCTCTATGTTGCAATATGAAATTGATGTGCCTTTGTATAGATTAAAGGAATTAATTGGTGAAGAGGGCGCAATAGCGAGCTACAGCGCCTGCGGTGAAGCAATTGTCAAATTGGGGAAAATCGCAAAGAAAATCCGGTCCAAAGCTGGTTTCCGAACAAAAAAATCACTCTACTACGCGGCAAGGAAAAAAGATATCTCCTGGTTGAAGCAAGAGTTTGAAGCCCGACAAGCGGCGGGTTTTGACGTTAAATGGTTGACGGAACAAGATATCAAGGATCGTTATGCTATATATGGCGCTTATGCTGGGATTCTCTCTGCTCTAGGGGCAAGCATAGATGCCTTTTGCTTTACACATGAACTGCTGGCATACAACGTTAGAAAGGGATTATTGATTTTCGACAAAACAGCTTTAGACACTGTATTATATAAGTCGGGGCATAATCTTGTAACCACTTCAACAGGCGCTAAAATCAAAGCGAAGAAAATTATTTATTGTACAGGATACGAAACGACAAACCTTATTCCTGAAAAATTTGTCGATCTATTGAGTACCTTCGCAATCGTGTCAGAAGTCGATAAAGACAATTATGATCGGTATCGCGATCTGCTTATTTGGAATACCGCTGAACCTTATCTGTATATGCGCACCACAGACGATCATAGGTTTCTGATTGGGGGCGAAGATGAAGAATTCAAAGACCCTGTTAAGCGAGATAGTCTCATTTCAGCAAAATCACTTCAATTGGAAAAGTCATTTAACAAAATTATTGCCAATAGGGTCTTTCACGCAGATTTTGCCTGGGCTGGTACATTTGGAACAACCAAAGATGGATTGCCGTATATCGGAAAACATGAAAAGTTTAAAAACTCATATTTTGTATGTGGTTTCGGTGGAAATGGTATCACATTTTCGGTGGCTGCCATGGATATGGCAGCATGCTGGCTGAACAACCTACGCCATCCACTGGACAAATGGTTTAGGTTTGGGCGTTAAACAATTGCCTTAGCGGTGTGTTTAAGCAGAAAACGGTATAATTTATCCTCTAATTTCGCGAGCGGTAATTTACTTTTTATGCTGGGGAATCTTCCCTCCATAAATAAACGTTGTATGTCGGGATGGATATAATATGTCTGTGAAACAGTCTTTGTATTACCGAGTTGCTCAGCAACATGTTTAATGACCTTGTTTAACTGTCTTTTTCGCGCATTAAGTGTCTCTGCCTGTTTTGTTTGGGCGAGCTGGTAAAAAGCTTCTCGACTGGCTCCCCAAATGCGGATGCTTTTACAGCTGATCTGGCCCGTAGAATTCTCCCGGAGATACCGATTAAAGGCCGCACCACAGAACGTGCTTTCGCAGGTAGCACTATCAATCTGAAATATCCTTTTTCCTTTCATTTTTAAAAGTTCTTCCAAAAGCTTAGCTTGTTGCTTATTGGACCATGTCTTTTGCTGAAAAACGCCCTTTTTTCCCTTGTAGGCCAAAGAAATCTTGTTGTTATCGATGGTGACATGCCTTTTTTCCAGTGTACTTAGGCCATATGACTTATTGGTCAGTGTATAGCGCTTATTGCCGATACGGATTAATGTACTGTCCATAATTTTAAAAGCAATTGCACACAATTTATCCATATCCCAAACCTGACGTTTGAGATGTTTAGTGCTGATCTTTCTTAATTCTTGCAAATATTTACCCATAAAAAGAATATTGCTGAACTTTGCCGCTTGCCGTTGGTCAACGAATTTCGTATGGTAGATATATTGTTTACGCTCTTTTTGATCAAATCCAAAAGCTTGCAGATCACTGGTTGCACTTTTGGCAATCCATACATTCTTCCAGTTGGGTGGAATAACCAGTTTCATTATTCTTTCTAAGATCTTTTTATCAGATACTTCTGTTCCTGATGTATCGAAATATTTAAAAGACTTGCCTATTTTCTTCCTTGTATAACCAGCTTTTACTTTCATATGAATTTTAATCTTTCTTGTAAGAACTGAAGAGGGGCATCCCTGGTTTTCAAAAAAGATAAGATACGTAGTATTCACATAAATCAAAGGTTTTATACAGAAAAGTGGGGGGCGGACTATCAGATAAATTAAAATGAAAATATATTAAAAAAGGTTGCTTTCTTTACAAAAGCAACCCTTTCTATGGGTAAATTTCTACCTATTTTGTTTTATCTACAGAAGAAGCTTTTTTACCTTTCTCTGTATCAGCTTTAATTGGCTTTTTGTCTAATACCTCCGGAACTTCCGCTTGTATAATTGTTTTACCATTTCCTTTTCCAATGGGACCGCCACAGATAATCAGCGTAATGACCATATTGTGCTGATTTTTTATTTTAACTTCAGATTTCATATGTTTGTTATTTAGCGAATTGTCAGCTATCTGGTTTAATTACCTTAGGTAGATAACTTCAAAAAATACATTTTGTTTTTATTTTAGTTTATAAATTTTAAGCTGTTTTTGAAGCTTTTTCCGCGTCATGTGTATTCTGGTTTTAATTGTACCTTCTGGCATCCCAAAGTAGCTGGCGATCTCATGGTATTTGTATCCCTCAAGGAATAATTGAAACACTTGGTAATTTTCTTCCGACAAACTGCACATCGCTTTTTGAATATCGTCAGCGATAAACTTGTTGTCACTTTTATTGGATTCTACAGTGTTCGTGCTTTCTAGACCGATGTATGTTTCATGGATGTCGTTCGTACGTTTGGCTTTGCGATATTGGTTAATGTAAACATTTTTCATAATAACGTAGAGCCACGACATTAATTTTGGATGACGGATAAAATCATCGATCGATTTCAATGCACGAATAAGCGTCTCTTGAATTAAATCCTCTTTTTCATCGGGATCATTGGTGAATTTTCCAGCAAAATGTTTCAAAAGACTTCTTTTTTCCTCGACTAAAATATTCAAATTGGAATTGCTCATAGTACCGTTTGTTAAATTGATTGATGTTTATTTGATACATGGAGGTGCAATTAAAGTGCTACATTTACGTTTTCAGGTTCATCTAAAACTTGTTTAAACAGGCATAGGGGAAAAATACGTACACCTGCGTATTGATCGTTTTGTAGCCTAAACGCTACAAGAATACACAATTGAAAACGTCCCGATAAAAATAGGCGGCCGATTAGGGACCGGTCAATTGGGTATTTGTTCCATTAAAAAATGTCTTTATTACGGGTATCCTTCTGTATTCAGTGGAGTATGGGAACTGTCTATTTTTTTAAGCAGAAGTTTAAATGATTGTTTTTTATCAGTTTTTATTAAACTAATAAGTTCTGAATGTGGTTCTTAAGAAAAAAAGGTTGATCACAAAAACAAATAGAATATGAAAAAGAGCAAGAAATTCACGGTAGTTTTGGGAACGTTATTATTTTGCAGCACACTATTCTTTGCGTGCCAAAATCCAAACAAAAATCCAGCAGAGGGAAGTGGTCAGGCGGACAATATCGCGCCGAGCGCTGCCGATGAGACAAGATACAATTTAAGCGAGCAACAAAAAATGAGCATGCAGAAGGATACCAGTTTAGCAGACACGCTTAGGAAGGATAGTATCAATGCTATACAATCTAAACCTTAAAGGAGCACTTAGCAAAGGTCACCCGTACCGCTTCGTTATATCCAAAAAAACTCCCTTAGTTGTGGGAGTTTTTTTTGTCCTTTTCTTTTTGATCTGAATCAGCATCATAAATATCTTCTTCTGAATGATCTGGTTTCTCTTTATGTTGATCCTCTTCTGTATTAATCTTTTCTTTAGTAGTGCGGTCGCGTTGTTCTTCTTCACTTGGATCGGGGCCAGCCATACTTTTTGGAGCGTATAGTTTGAGATTGACCGCATCTCGATCCGAAACTTTGGATGGACTAAATAAAGCCCTAAGACTGTAGCTGTCCGGTTCGTTTTCCATTGGGGCTATTTCGTGCAAGAATAGGGAGCTTTCTCGGGAATAATCTGAAATAGTATCGCCAAATTGAATTGCTGTATTCATAGTCTTTTTAATAGGAACATGAGCCAAATCTGATTGGTTCTCTTTTTTATAAAATGACAAAACGATATATTTTAAGAATAAATTTAAAACTTTTCATTTGTCGACCTTGTTATTAAACTAAAGTAATTTAGATAATAGAGATACTATGAGAAAATTGACACTTCTTTTATTAATAACAGCAGGAATTGGGTATCAGGCCCATGCTCAGAAAATTGAAACCACGCCACAGATGTCATCGGATGTCGGAATTGAACCGATAAGACAAGGAAATTGGATGGTCGGTGGATCGATCGGTAATCTTGGCTATAGTTTTGAAGGAAAATCATTTAATGTAGCACTTCAACCACGAGCTGGTTATTTCGTGTCCGATGGATTGGCTATTGGTGCACAGGCAAATCTTGGTCTGGCTACTCAAAAAGATGCTGATAATGAATGGACCTATGGTGTAGCGCCATTTGTGCGTTATTACTTTTCAAATGCGGGATCAAGTACAGGTCGGTTTTTTGGACAGGGAGATATTGGTATTTCAGGAAGCTCTAGGGGCAAAGATGTCGCGCTAGCGGTAGGAGCCAATGTTGGATATGCACATTTTATCACACGAACTGTTGCTTTGGAAGCTACCTTTGGCTACAATTATAGCAAGGCTAATATTAATACAGGCAGCGGTGCGAGTGGGTTAGGCGTTGGCGTAGGTTTTCAAATCTATTTACCAGGTAAACGCTAGCAAAAAATAGCAATCTTTAACAGCATGTTTCCAATTGATCAATTGGAAACATTTTTTTTGGACGCCACCGTATAATTACTTGCTTATATGTATGAAAGACCTATTCTTCTCAAAATGACAAAAATTAGAAAACATTTGAAGCAACGTAGCTGTTTTTCTGATAAAAGGAGCTGAAATGATGACAGGGACAAAAAATATTGGTTTGGTACTCAAAGATAGAATGGGGAAATGGTCTTCTTATAACATTCCATTACTCAAAGAGTGCCACCTGAACAACAAGCTTGTGAAGAGCAATGAGCTGGAAGGTATTTTTGTCATAGGAAGTTTAGCAACGGGACTATACATATTTTCATTGTATAAAAACCGTTTTATAGACTTGATGGGCAAGCGAATAGGGATGGAGGAGATCTGTGAACATTTTGATAGCTATAAACAGACATTAATATAGATATATAAGTACAAACAATTCATTTTTTTAAACAAGGAGCATTTATGAGTAATTTAACATGGAAAGGCCGTTGGAACGAGCTGAAAGGTAAAGTGAAACAGCAATATGCAGATTTAACCGATGATGATCTACTATATGCAGAGGGAAAAGAAGATGAATTGTTGGGTAAATTGCAACAAAAGACCGGAAAAACCAAAGAAGAGGTAGAAAACTGGCTGGATAAATTGTAAAATTTTATCAAGGCCATTTAATTGGCAATTATACGTGTAAAAATGTGCGATCAATTTATTTTGATCGCACATTTTGTTTTTATGTCAATGAAAAATTGGTTTATCTAATTTGATGGCAAGACGATAAACGGCATTCATCAATCCAACGTGACTGTAGGCTTGTGGAAAATTGCCCCATTGGCTGCCATTGTCCTCGGTAACATCCTCACTGAACAGGCCCAGGTGATTGCTGTAGGTCAGCAAACGTTCCAGGATCTCTTTCGCTTCCTCCACACGGCCGACACAGGCTAGCGCTTCCACGTACCAAAATGCACAGACTAAGAAAGTAGATTTGGGTCTGCCGAAGTCATCTTGATGCTTGTATCGATAGAAAAGTCCATTTTCACCTTTTAATTCCTTTTCCAGCATTTCGAGATGATGAAGGGCGCGTTTGGATTTTGGGTCAAGGTAATCCATGACGATGAGCTGCAAGGTACTGGCGTCTAAATTCCGGCTATCAATAGCATTCTGGTAGACTTTTCGCTCTTCGTCATAACAGGCCTCGATGTAAGCTTCTGCTTTTTTTAAGAGGACATTTGCGCGATCCTCCATATCTTGATAACCATTTTGGCGCGCAATCAACAGGGCTGCTTTACATCCGACCCATTGAAAAAGATTGGAATAGCAATGGTGGTTGGCAAAATTTCTAAACTCCCAGATACCGGCATCTTTTTCCTCAATAGTAGCCTCAATCTTTTCGAGAATGAAATTTACCCAGCCTAATACATTCTTGTTTTCATGGATTTTAAAACGCTGGTCGGTGAAAAGAGGTAACAAGGCAATCATTGCCTGGCCATATACATCATTTTGAATATGTTCAAAAGCTTGATTGCCGATCCGTACTGGACCGCTATCCTGATAGCCTTTTAGGTAAGGTAAAATGTGCTCTGTCAGTTCTGTGGTACCAAGGATACCATATAAAGGTTGAAGTCTTCCAGGGTTGCGATGCGTGATGCCAGCAATATAATTCGCAAAGCTTTCCATTTCTTCAAACTGACCGATGTGCGTCAAGGCTGTTAGGACATAATAACTGTCACGTACCCAGCAATAACGGTAGTCCCAGTTTCTTCCCGAACCTGGATATTCGGGCAGACTAGTGGTTGATGCGGCGATAATTGCTCCGGTATCCTCATATTGATGAAGTTTCAGCACCAGAGCCGATCGGATAACTTCTGTTTGATATATGTTGGGGATACTACACCTTTTAATCCATCGCTGCCAATAACTGAGCGTCTTATGGAGGAAATCCTCACAGGTGCTTACAATGGCCGATTCGAAAGCTGCATCATACGTCAGTATAAGGTATTTATTTTCACTGATAATGGTCCAGCTTTCCTCTTGGAAGAAATGTGAAATAGGCAGATCAGTAGTAAGTCGAATCCGTTCTCCGGCCTGATCGTTGCTATAAAGAATATGGTTACTGCCACGGGTGGGCTTAAGTGCCAAGCGGCCGTAGTCGGCAGTCGGCTGACATCTGATGTTGACGCTAGGGGCACCATGCAACGGTTCGATCTTGCGTATCAGCATCAACGGTTTAAAATACCGCCCGAATTGTTCAAAGCGAGGTGCAAAATCGGTAATACGATAGGCATAAGATTCGGTATGGATTTCCGTGCAGAGCACATTGGAGTTTTTGATATAATACTGCTTGGTTTCCACAACTGCTTCCTCTGAACTGATCTTGAACGTTCCACCTTGATTTTTATCGATCATACTGCCGAATACAAAGCTATCTTCAAACGATGGCCAACACAACCATGATATGTTTGTGTCAATGCCAACATGCGCTATGTAGGAACAATTTCCAATGATTCCAGATTGGTAGATATGTCTGTTTTCTGTTGTATTTTCGTTCATTATTTTACGATAAGTTGATTTAAAAATTGAAGAACATCTTCCTGTTCATCTAAATAATATTTTGCTGCAGATTTGTTGCTACCTACCTTAATACTTATGGTCGATTGAGGTAGATACCTGAATAGATCCTCGTCGGTAATGTCGTCGCCAATAGCCAACATGAAATCTGCTTTTATATGTCCCGCGATTTCCAATGCCGCCTTACCTTTATTAACTTCTGTATTTTTGACCTCAATGACAGCATTTCCGTCCAGTAGCTGTAATCCATAGTCGTTGAGCATTGGGTTTAAAATCTCCTTTAGCTCGGTTGCTTTAAGTTCGCCCAAGCCCAGTTCTACTTTTCTATAATGCCAAGCTAACGAGTAGGGCTTGACCTCAATATAAGCACCCGGAGTTTGATCGGCCAGTTTTTCCATCAGCTTCCTTACTTCAGGCATCCAGTGGAGGGCCAATCCTTTTTTATACGACCAGTTGAAATTTGGGAAATTTGACCAAATGCCATGTTCGGCAACTAAATAGTACGATCGACCGTCAAACCAAGACGATAAGCTCTCTTGTGATCGGCCGCTTATGATGACCAATGTATTGAGTGGATCAGAAATGATATTATCCAAAAGGTTATACAACAGGGTCGTCGGAGTTGCTTTCTGGGCATGATTCTGGAATTTGACCAAGGTACCGTCATAGTCCAGAAAAAAAAGTCTATTGCTACTTTTGCTATACCTTTCTGAAATACTATTCAATACCTTATCCGAGATTCGCCTTGCCCATTCGTCACGTTGTATGGCTTTGGTTTCAGCCAAACGATTGGTAAAGAGCTGCACCCAATGTTGCACATTAAACTTCTGTATAATCTGAATATTGGCATCGGTACGTTCCTGAATTTCTTCGGGCGGCATTTTAAGCGCTTGGTAAATACTGTCTGCCGTTTCTGTACGATTATAGGGGTTAATAATCAAGGCATCAACGAGTTCCTTGGAGGCGCCTGCAAACTCACTTAAAATCAATACCCCCTTTGATAAAGTCTTACTGGCGATGTATTCTTTACTTACAAGATTCATCCCATCTCGCGTAGATGTAATCATACAGATATCGGATGCAACATATAATCCAACCAGCTCTTCGAATGGAAGCGATTTATAAAAATATAGTACCGGCGTCCAGCTTAGTTTGCCATAAATGGAATTGATTTCACTCACCTTCCGGTTAATCTCATCTTTCAGTTTTTTGTATTGCGATACCTTATCCCTGGAGGGCACGATAAGCATATATAGCACAACTTTTGTATGCCATTCGGGGTATTTTTCAAGGAAAGTGAGGAATGCACGTAATCGCTCTAATATCCCTTTGCTATAATCGAGCCTATCGACAGCTATAATAATCTTTTGATCGGGAAAATGGCTCCGGAATTGGTTTGCAATGGATTGGATTTTAGGCTGACTGCTGACTTCGACGAATTTATCAAAATCAATACCCATCGGAAAGGATTCTATAAATATATGACGGTCTTTGTACTTGAGCTGGTTATGTCCAGACGATACATGCAGTATTTTTTTGCAGGCATTTAGAAAGTTCTGACTATCGGCGAAAGTATGAAATCCGATAAGATCTGCTCCCAGTAAACCTTCAACCAATTCTTTACGTTGCGGAATGTTCATAAAGAGTTCTTCCGAAGGAAAGGGGATATGGTGAAAATAACCGATGTTGAGCTCTTGGTTTTCTAAACGCAACAGTTGAGGGAGTAGCATAAGCTGATAATCCTGCACCCAAATAAAATCGGATGGCGCATCGATAGAAAGCGCAGCCTCGCAAAATTTCTTATTTACCATGACATAGGTAGACCAATATTCGCGGTCAAAATGGATGTAGCCCGGCTGATAGTGGCAAATAGGCCAGAGGACCTCATTGGAATAACCTTCGTAGAAATTACGTATTTCATCTTTTGATAAGAAAACAGGAAGTAAGCTCATCGGCTTGAGAAGCTCGACAATCTTTTCTTTTTCCTCTTCATCTTTGGGAACAATTCCCGGCCAGCCAACCCAAAGTATTTCATCTGTATCAAAGGCGGAATTTAAACCGGTTGCCAGTCCGCCCGCACTAGGCTTGATGATTAATTTTTCTTTTTTTCGTTCTATTTGTATCGGCAGTCTATTTGAAATTATTATTTTCTTCTTTTTCTTCATAAGAATATTAGATCGATTTATTTGCAGTGTGGAAGAGTTATATTGAATAACGATGGGCTTGTAATCCACTTATCTGAACAACCTCGGGAGAGAATAGTTTGAATAAATTCAAATTAGAAAGACAATAGGGAAGCTGTTGAAGAAAGAACACGGTATTTTGCAAAAAAAAAGACCTCTATTTCTACAGGTCTTTTTTTGCTATTTCATTAGATTCCGATATACTGAAAATTACGATACACTGACCGCTACAGCTTTTTCGTTATCCAGCTTTTTCATGAATTGATCGAGAATATCACCTAATCTCCCTGAAATTTCGCCTAAAATACTTTCCCAATCTTTCACTGTACCATCACAATTGTCTGAAACAATTTTAATACTATGAAAGGTGAGATTTTTTTGAAAACAGAAATTCGCTAGGGCATAAGATTCCATATCAAATGCCAAAGGATTAAAATGTTTGATATCCTGATAAAAAGCAGTATTTACATTGATAAAACGATCCGATGTCAAAAGTGCATCTTCGTAGCGAAATTCATCACGAGATATGGATTCCAATACGCCTTGACCTTTAAAAAACAAGGTGTTTTCCAGGAAAAATCCATCCGTATAAGCATCCCCTTGTGCATAGTATGCCGGATAAAGGACATGGCCTATCGGATGCCTTGTACAACCTACCGTGCCAACATTGAGAAGAACAGGATTGATCCCTAATGCTTTGATGTCCTCGTAAAGCGTAGCTACGGACAGGAGCGCATTTACTTTACCTACACCAATTTCGTATACAAAAGTCGATTCACTTGTCGAATTAAAAGATAGCTCATTTTTATTTGCTACCAAGATAATCGTTTCAATATCTTTATTCAGGATCATTTAATTTTCTTCGATATATGGATACTCAAATTCCAATTCTTCGGCAGTAATTAGATTTAAGAAGTTAACACAAGCCTGTTTTGAGGTGGGAAAATCCATGAATGTGTAGTTTCCGCAGCTAATTGGATTTTGGAAAGGTACTTCGTATCCTTCTGTAAGAACAGTCTCTAATACTTCTTTCATCAATTCCGCCACATTCTGAGGAGTTTTCGCTGTTCCAGCCAAAACAACATAAAATCCCGTGCAACAACCCATTGGCCCAACATAAATAACTTCATCACCTAAGATGGTTCTAATTTCTGTTGCAAAACAATGTTCTAAGGTATGCATGACCTCAGGTGATAGCATACGCTCCGGAGAATTCGGTCTGATCATGCGAATGTCGTAAGTTGTGTAACTCTCAACATTGCTGTTATTGGTTGTAGAAGCTTTAGCGTAGATCCCTTGTTTTAACTTGGTATGATCTACCGTAAAACTATTTACTTTTGCTTTTTCTTTTGTGTACATCTTGTTCTGTTCAAAGCTATAACGCTTGTGACGTTATAGGGGTTAAAAGTTGAATATCAAAAATTTCTACAAAGATACTAGATTATTGTAGAAAAGAACGACAAAACTACTATTTTAACACTTCATAATGTTCGACTGTTGGAAATGGATCGTAGTAATGGTGTAAAAGTTTCTCCCATTCCTTAAATAAGGCCGACTCCCTGAAACCAATGGTATGGTCTTCTAAAGTTTCCCATTCAACCAACAAAATGTACTGGTTATCTTTTTCAATACATTTACGTAAGGAATGCGTGATATAACCTTTACTCGCACTAATATACTGGCAAGCTGTTTTATAATCTCTTTCAAAATCGGACTGTTGCCCTTCAATAATTTGTAATACAGCTACTTCTAAAATCATAATTCGTTTTTTTAAATAAAGTTTAGTAAATATATCAAACTTAGATAATTTGTTTTTTATATACAATACAATAACAAGCTTATCCGAACAATTTATTTGGCAATCTTCTGATGCAGGCTTAGCTATTATTGTTTATGCCGGCGGTATCAGGCTTAGCTTTGTTGGTTTGCGAAGCGATGATCTGAACAACTAATGGAATACCGGGATTACGATTTTGGGCATTCCAAACCAAGGAGAGCGTTGTTCGCTGCGGCAAAGTATCCAATTCAAGGAAAGTAACATCAACATGGTAGCCGTTCTTTAAAGAGGAAGGAACAATGGCAACACCCAGTCCTTGCGCTACCATATTAAAAATGGTCAAAGCATTCACTGTCCGTAAAGTAACTTTGGGGATAAACTTATGGTCACTAAAAATACTCATCACGAGATCATAATAAGAATGGCTATAGTTTTTGGAAAATAAGATAAATGATTCATTTTTGAATGCATCAAGACTTGCACGCGGCGACTTCATTAGGGGATGACCGTTGGGTAAAACGAGACTAAAATGCTCTGTATGTATAGGCAGGCTACATAACCCGGGTGGCGTTTCGGAAAGACGAACAAACCCTAAGTCCAGTTCTTTTTTCTCCAGCAGATCCAGCTGGGTTTCATTCGCTAGTTCGTGAAGTGTTAACTCGATATCAGGCTGCTGCTGTTTTAAATTAACAAGTAGTTCCGGCAGGATTGTTTGAACAGCTGATCCGATAAACCCCAGCTTTAAGGTGCTTATTTTACCGTTGGCAAAACTTTGAAGTTGAGTTTCAATCTGATCCAAGTGCCTAAATAGTTCTTCCACCTCCTGAAAGAGATACAGCCCCGCTTCAGTCATTTGAACATTTCGTTTATTACGCTCAAAAAGTGTTACGCCATAGGATTCCTCCAACTGTTTAATTTGTCTGCTCAAGCCTGGTTGCGCAATAAATAATTTTTCGGCAGCCCTTCTAAAATGCAGCTCTTCCGCCAATACCTTAAAATATAGTAAATGTCTTAGCTCTATTTGATAATTCATGGTTATCAATTGATGATAAAAATGGTATTTCTAATTATCAAATATAGCAACTACATTTGAGTAAAGCAGTTATGATAATGGAAAAATTTTTATATGGCAGTGGGCAGCTAACATGCTCCACTGCTTTAGCGATAGCAAAAGGAACAGTTACCGGGGAAATTTCCCCCGAAGTCAAGGATAAGATTGAGCAAAGCGCCAGTTATGTCAGGAAAATAGTAGAGCGCGGTGAGGTTGTCTATGGGATCAATACAGGTTTCGGTCCATTGTGTACCACACTTATTGATGCAAGTCAAACGCAGCTGTTACAGGAAAATATTCTAAAAAGCCATGCTGTCGGTATGGGAGAACCTATAGCCAACGATTTGGCCAAATTGATGCTTATTCTTAAAGTTCACGCACTTTCTAAGGGATTTTCAGGAGTCCAGTATGCGACGATTGAGCGGATTATTTGGCATATTGAAAATGATGTCATTCCTGTGGTTCCTAAACAAGGTTCTGTGGGCGCATCGGGTGATTTGGCTCCATTGTCACATTTATTTTTACCATTGATTGGCCTAGGAAAAGTCAACGTAGAAGGGGAGATTGTGGAGACAGCAGCCGTTTTGGAAAAACACGGTATGGCACCGGTTCAGTTGGGCGCAAAAGAGGGTCTGGCTTTAATCAATGGAACTCAATTTATGGCGGCACATGGTGTGATGGCTGTTGCCGAGTTAAATCGTGTACTTCAGAACGCTGATATTATTGCTACCTTAATGATTGAAGGCTTAAATGGTTCAATAAAACCATTTTTTACAGAATTACATCAATTACGCCCGCACCCAGGAAACCGCTATGTTGCTGCAAGCATTTTTAACATGCTTCATGGCTCGGCTATTTTGGAAAGCCACAAAGACTGTTCTCGTGTACAAGATCCCTATTCGCTGCGCTGTATCCCTCAGGTCCATGGAGCATCACGCAATGCTTGGTTTCATTTGAAGGATACCATAGAAATCGAAATAAATGCAGTGACCGACAATCCTGTGATCATTAATGATGAACTCACCATTAGTGGCGGTAGTTTTCACGGACAGTCAATCGCTTTGCCTTTGGATTATGCCACACTGGCCGCATCGGAAATTGGCAATATTTCGGACCGAAGGGTCTATTTGTCTTTAGAAGGTCAAACCAACGGTGTCCCAAAATTGTTAATGAAGTCAACCGGTCTCAATTCAGGATTTATGATCTTACAATATAGCACTGCCGCGATTGCAAGTGAGAATAAAGGACTTTGTTTTCCTGCAAGTGCAGATAGTATTCCTACCTCTTTAGGCCAGGAAGATCATGTCAGTATGGGATCTATTGCCGGCCGAAAATTACTGCAGGTCATTGACAATGTCGATAAAATACTAAGTATTGAACTGTTATGTGCGGCACAGGCCAAGGATTACCATCAGCCATTAAAATCGACTGCAGCATTGGAAGCTATCCATGCAAGAATTCGTCAGTCTATTCCGCATATTGAATCCGATCAACCTATGGAAGAGCTGCTGACTGAGGCACAAAGGCTCGTAAAATCAGGCGAACTGATCACATTGCATCGTCAATATGCTACAGGTGAGATGGAAGCGGATTTGAAACAAAGGTTTGAAATGTTTTAAACGAAGAATGATGGAAAAAGAGCTGAAATTAGTTGGACCTTTTAGGCAGGTATTAACGATGTCAAATATGCCCGAAAATGGGGCACTCCACGATAAACAATTGGCTATTATTAAAGAAGGTGGTATTTTAATAGCAGGTAATCATATATTGGAAGTAGGGGATTTTGAGCAACTACAACTGCAATGGGGAAAGGAGGCGGCACTTGTACTTGTAGAAGGAGATCAGGTCGCTCTGCCAGGCTTTATTGATTGCCATACACATATTGCTTTTGCCGGTAATCGAGCGAATGATTTCGCCCTTCGAAATGCGGGCTCAAGCTACCTGGAGATTGCAGCGGCAGGAGGTGGGATCTGGAGCACCGTTTCCCATACGCGGGATTGTAACGCCGAAGAATTGATTGATCTCACCATCCAGCGCGCAAATTTTCTATTAAGGCAAGGAATCACAACAATTGAAGTTAAAAGTGGTTACGGTCTCAATGTTAAAGAAGAACTTAAGATATTACGGGTCATTCAGGAATCGGATCGTCGTACGGCATCAGACCTTATTCCAACTTGTTTGGCGGCACATATGCTCCCACGGGACTTCGACGGATCGGCAAAAGAATATCTTCATCTGATCACAACAGATCTTTTTCCCCTATTGAAATCAGAAGGGTTGTCGAATCGGATTGACGCATTTATCGAAAAAACGGCTTTTCAGGGGGAAGACGTTGTGGCCTATTTACGAAAAGCAAAAGAAATGGGTTTTGATCTGACGATTCATGCCGATCAGTTTACCACTTCGGGAAGTCAGATTGCTGTAGAACTCGGTGCGCATTCTGCGGATCATCTTGAAGCATCAACTGCGGCTGAAATAGAACTCATCGCACACTCAGCTACTGTTGCTGTGGCGCTGCCTGCAGCCTCCATTGGCCTCGGATGTGGTTTTACACCTGCTAGAAAGTTGCTGGATGCAGGGGCATGTTTGGCAATAGGAAGTGACTGGAATCCAGGTTCCGCGCCCATGGGACAGTTACTGACGAGTGCGAGTATTTTGGCAACAGCAGAAAAGTTGACGAATGCTGAGCTGCTTGCAGCACTAACCTACCGTGCTGCAAAAGCCTTAAATCTGTCGGATCGCGGCGTATTGACCAAGGGCATGAAAGCAGACTTCAGTTTATTTAAAACAGATAATTATCAGGATATTACTTACTACCAAGGAAGCTTGCAGCCTACGGCAGTATGGAAAAATGGTCAGGAAGTATTCTCAATATAATAACATGGAAGATACATTTAAGCGCGAGGTTGCGGAAGGTATTCCGACCGTATTACCTCCAAAAGTAGAACGAGATCATACAATAAGTCATGCGCCCAGACGAAAGGATATTCTCACCAAGTCGGAGGAAAAGCTGGCCCTACGGAATGCATTGCGTTATTTCCCGAAACCATGGCATGCCGTTTTAGCGCCTGAGTTTTTAGAGGAGCTTCGTGCCTATGGCCGAATCTACATGTACCGTTTTAGACCCGAATATGCCATGTATGCTCGACCAATAGATGATTATCCAGCAATGAGTAAGCAGGCGGCGGCTATTATGTTGATGATTCAGAACAACCTCGATCCAGCTGTAGCACAACATCCCCATGAACTGATTACCTATGGCGGGAATGGAGCTGTTTTCCAAAATTGGGCGCAATATCGCCTCACCATGCAGTATCTTTCGCAGATGACAGATGAACAAACGTTACATCTTTACAGTGGTCATCCAATGGGGCTTTTCCCTTCCGCACAGCATGCGCCTCGTGTTGTTGTAACCAATGGCATGATGATTCCAAACTATTCGAAACCGGATGACTGGGAACGTTTTAACGCCTTAGGTGTTACACAATATGGGCAGATGACAGCAGGTTCCTATATGTATATTGGTCCGCAGGGTATTGTGCATGGCACCACAATTACTGTCATGAACGCTTTCCGGAAACATTTGGCAAAGGAAGATTCAATTCAAGGCAAGGTATTTTTGACTTCTGGGTTGGGAGGAATGAGTGGTGCACAGCCCAAAGCAGGTAATATTGCCGGCTGTATCACCGTATGTGCCGAAATAAATCCCGCTGCGGCAAGAAAACGTCATGAACAGGGTTGGGTAGACCGATTGGTAGAAAACATCGATGAACTCGTTGAACAGGTGCAGTTGGCGATGGATCAAAAGGAAACAATTTCCTTCGCCTATATCGGTAATATTGTCGAAGTGTGGGAAGCCTTTGATCGCGAAAATATTCACATCACGGTAGGATCTGATCAAACATCATTACATAATCCTTGGTCTGGAGGCTATTATCCGATGGGGTTAACCTTTGCAGAATCCAATGCGTTGTTAGCGACCGATCCTGACCGGTTTAAGCGATGTGTCCAAGAAAGCTTGATACGACATGTCGATGCCATCAATAAGCATGTAGCCAAAGGAACCTATTTCTTTGATTACGGTAACGCGTTTCTGTTGGAGAGCAGTCGTGCTGGTGCAGCGGTTTGGAATGATAAAAAGGATCAATTCCGCTACCCATCTTATGTACAAGATATTCTTGGCCCAATGTGTTTTGACTATGGTTTTGGACCCTTTCGCTGGGTTTGCACGTCTGGAAAGGCTTCGGATCTTCAAAAATCAGACGAAATAGCCATGACAGTTTTAGAAAAGCTTCGAAAAGAAGCCCCTATGGAGATTCAGCAGCAGATGCAAGATAATATTCAATGGATTAAAGAAGCTGGTAAAAATAGACTTGTAGTAGGCTCTCAGGCGCGTATTCTTTATGCAGATTCAAATGGACGTATTGCCATAGCAAAGGCTTTTAATGAAGCCGTAAAAAGTGGCTTATTTGAAGCACCTATTGTTTTGGGAAGAGACCATCATGATGTGAGCGGTACCGATTCACCTTATCGGGAGACCAGTAATATCTACGACGGCAGTCAATTTACAGCAGATATGGCTATTCATAACGTCATTGGCGACAGTTTCCGGGGGGCCACTTGGGTATCTATTCACAATGGCGGCGGAGTCGGTTGGGGTGAAGTCATCAACGGTGGCTTCGGTCTACTGCTAGATGGCTCAGCAGAAGCAGCTTTTAAATTGGAAACGATGCTGTATTTTGATGTGAATAATGGGATTGCCAGGCGCGCCTGGGCTAGAAATAAGGAAGCTAATCAGGCGCTAGATCGTGCAATGGAGAGAAATTCCACATTGCAGGTTACGCGCGCGCAACTTGTAGATGACGATATTATCGAACAATTATTTAATCTGGGCGAATGAACTTATTGTTGAATAATCCGGAAATATATAACAAAGGAGACCAAGCGGTCTGGAAGGGGCGTATCGATGGCCAGGATCGTGAATGGATGCGTTGGCATCAATTAATGGATTGTGTTGATCTTCTCGAGCAGCCCAATTTAAGGCAGTCCATTGCTTTTCTCGGATTCTGTAGCGATGAGGGTGTTGCACGCAATCAAGGTCGTGTAGGGGCCAAAGATGGACCGACAGCACTCCGGAATGTATTAACAAACCTTCCTGTCCATTTTTCTGATAAACTAAAACTTAAAGATTGTGGTGATATACTTTTAAAAGACAATGATTTAGAGTTGTCTCAGCAGGGGCTAGGGGCTGCTTTAAATTGTATTCTCGAACAAGAAGGATTTCCAGTCATCTTAGGTGGTGGCCATGAAGTAGCTTATGGCCATTATTTGGGTGTTAAAGAATTTTTAAAGAGTCGTAATCAAAGTCTTGGCATTATTAATTTGGATGCCCATTTAGACATCCGTCCATTGGAGGAAGGCAAAGGAAATTCTGGAACGGGCTTCTTTCAAATCGAGCAGGATCAGTCTAAAGCTGATTTGCCATTTCATTACTTAGCAATTGGTATTCAGGAAATTAGTAACACCAAGGGATTGTTGGACTATGCCAAAGAGAAGGATGTGCAGATTATTGAAAGAGAGAGTTTGATCATTGAAAAGCTTGATTTAATTAGGGAAAAAATTGTTCGTTTCTCCAAATCGGTGGATTATGTGTATTTGACGATTGATCTTGATGCTTTCGCAGCAGCCTATGCGCCGGGAGTAAGTGCATTGGCATTTAACGGTATTGTCCCGGATCAGCTATTTTTTACAATTTATGATATTCTTTTAGATCTAGCCAATATAAGATCTGTCGATTTTGCCGAATTAAACCCTTATTTTGACATAGATTCCAGAACAGCCAAATTGGCAGCTGATCTGATATTTAAGTTGACAAACAAAATAGCAACAAAAATTGATTAAGAAATATACTGTAAAGTATATTGTTGTTGATAAAAAAAGGTTAGGTTTTCTTTGAAAAAAGCCTAACCTTTTTCTCATTATTAGGAGAGGTATTAAAAAAGTACATCGGCTAATGTGGGATCCTTATCAAAAACTGATTTTGCAAATGGACATAGTGGCATAATTTTTAAATGTTCTCTGCGGGCATAAGCAACTGCTGCCATTAACATTTGTTTGCCTAGCCCTTTCCCAGCATACTCGGAGCCCACTTCTGTATGATCTATGATGAATTTTGTAGGGCCAGCCCAAGTGTATGTCATTTGTGCAACGGAATTTTCCTGATCGATAACCTCAAAGCTACCATGTTTGTCGTTATTTTTTTGTATTACTTCCATGAGCATGAAGATAATTAAAGGAAATTACAAAATAAACAAAATTCAACAATATATAACATAACAGTTTTCGCTGGGTGGATCGTAGTTTTGTAATAAATCTGTTGTTTTAATCATTTGGTTAATTATTGTCGTATCTTCAGGTAGCTTCTAAAAATTGCTATTTTCATTATTTGGATTATATAATTGGTTTCCCCGTATTTTGTAAAAGTGCGGGGATTTTTTTTGAATAGCTAATATTTTTAGTATGTTTGCTTTGCGTTATGAGTGTAAATCAAAGCAAAAAACAAGAGTTTGCCATTGTGGACATAGAGACTACAGGCGGCAATGCAAAATCAAGTCGGATTACAGAGGTTGCCATTGTTATTCACGATGGTAATCAAGTGTTGGAACGTTGGGAAACATTGGTTAATCCAGGGAAAGAAATTCCGAATTCGATTTTTGCACTTACTGGCATCGATAATGAGATGGTAAAGGATGCTCCATTATTTGATGAAGTAGCCGAACATATTTATGGAATGCTTGAAGACCGTATTTTTGTTGCACATAATGTAAATTTTGACTATTCATTCATCCGATTTCAACTTCAGGAATCGGGCTTCGAGTGGTCAGCTATAAAATTATGTACGGTACGCTATGCACGAAAAATAAAGCCGGGATTATTATCCTATAGTTTAGGACGTCTATGTGATTATTTAGATATCCCTATTGAAAATAGGCATCGTGCGGGCGGTGACGCCAATGCAACGGCTATTCTTTTTGCTTATTTAAAAGCGCTGGATACCGAGCAGGTCTTTCAGGATATGATTAAACATAAAGCACTAGACCAACGTTTTCCCCCGCATTTAAATCCGTCAGAGTATGAGCAATTGCCTAATGAGGCCGGAGTTTATTATTTTCATGACAAACTTGGAAAAGTTATTTATGTTGGCAAGGCCGTAAATATCAAAAAAAGAGTATTGTCCCATTTTACGGGAAATAATATTCAAGCACAAAGGCAGAATTTTTTAAAAGAAATTCATCATATAAGTTACGAATGCTGTGGCACAGAGCTTATGGCACTTCTTTTGGAATGTGCAGAGATTAAAAGGTTTTGGCCAAAATATAATCGGGCGCTTAAGCGATATGAACCCAAATTCGGTTTGTTCTCTTATGAGGATCAAAATGGCTACCTCCACCTGGCTATTGGGAAGATAATAAAGGGACAAGCGTGTATCCAATTGTTTCAACGTGAATATGATGCGATTCAATTGCTGCAAACATTTATTCGGGAGGGGGATATTAATCCGCAATTTTGTCAGTTTGGTCATGCCAGCCTGACCACGAAATCCATAAAAAAGAATGATTTGCCTGACCGAATCCTGCATAATACGAGAGTTGAACGTTGTATTGAGGAGTGGCTTAGGGAGCGACCGTCTTACGTCCTGATCGATAAAGGACGTAATTCCGATGAAAAAAGCTGTATCGTCATTGAAAATGGTCTTTTTTATGGAATGGGTTATATTGACCAATATTGTCAATGTAACGAGCTTGAAGACATAAAAAGGCAGGTCAATAAATATCAAAGTAATCACTACATGATGGAATTGGTCAAAATGGCCGCAGAAAGGCAGCCTAATAAAGTACATTTCCTAACAAAATCTACGCTCCTCGCTGTTGCAGCAGAACCCAATTTATCTTATGACAAAATGTCTCCGAATAACCTTTTTAACTTTGTCTGAGTGGAGGATTTTTACGTTATATTTTGTTAATGGCTCTGTTTGGTCATTTCAATCTCAGTAATCTGTTAAAGAAATGTGAAATACGTATTAGTGGCATATTTTGGTCCAATAGTTGAAATATTATTTATGTAAAATATAAAAAAAGACTTTTCATAATTTAGGTTAATAATTGGTTAGTTAAAACCTGGGGCTCCCAACCTCAGGTTTTCTTTTTTTTATTACTTCTTAACTGGAATTTGACCGGGAATCCTCCTTACATATTGATTGGCAAAGATAAAATGGATAATTTTTTAAAATTTAAAACTCTTTTAATTTATTGGTTTTAAACATATTATCGTTTGTCCCCCTTTTGTCCCCCTAAGTTTTTTCTCTGTGTAGTTAGTTTAAGCTATTTTAGTGTCAGCATACTGTAATAGCGAAATAGTAAAACAAAGATGGGGCGTTTTCTAAAAGTAGCTGCGGTATATCTTATCCATATCTTTATATATAAAAAGGGCCTTGGCCCTTTTTTTTTTATTCCTATTATTCAGATTGCCTATTTTAAGCCAATGGCACCTTGACCTAGATTTTGATATAGATTTTTTTCTTCCGTAGGCAATATGCGATCAACCAATTCAAAGCGACAAATAGCAGCGCAAAAAGGGCTGAGGATAATCGTTGGTTTTGCCAGCTATCAAACAGGAAATGGTAGGTTAAGTTCCAAAGATTTTGATGTGTATCCCCGATGAGAATAAAAGAACAAATCGTGGGGATTAAGCCGCTAAGACAATAGATAAATAGTGTATTCTTACCGAAATCGTCAAGGACAGTGTAAATTATCCCTTTGATGTTTTGAAATTCGATAAGATAGATTAATATACCGAGAAAAGAGAGTGCAATTCCAGTGCTGAATACGGCGTAGCTGCTGGTCCAGATCTTCTTATTAATAGGAAAAACAAATGACCATAGATAGCCAATCAGGATAAAGGACAGACCTACGATAAATAGGTTCATCAGCTCCCTTTTTCCTGTCAGTTTTTGAATAATGTACTTTCCGGTAATATACCCGAATATTGTTTGACTGATGGCCGGTAAAACGCTCCAGATATCCTCTGGATCAAATGCTGTGCCCTCGCCGTGATAGAGATGGGATGCACCGAAGATTCGAATATCAAGTGCAGTTCCGAACCAACCGTCCAAACTATAAGGATCCGATGGGTTACTATAGTAGCAAATCAACCAATAGAACAAGAGAAATGCCGTACCGATGATAATTGCGCCTTTATCTTTAAAATAATATACTAACATGGCGCAACTGAAATAACAGATAGCGATACGTTGCAATACGCCGAAATACCTGTATTTGGCAAATGGAATCCATTCCAACTGGTGAAGGCTATTCCATTCAACAAAAGGAAAAACATTTAAAAAGATGCCCAGCATAAAAAGGATGCCTGTTCTTTTCGCAACTTTTTGCCAATAGGCTGATGGAGCCTGTTGATCGATATTTTTTAAAGAAAATGCCATCGAGTTTCCAACAGCAAATAAGAAAAATGGAAATATAAGATCTGTAAACGTACATCCATGCCAGATGGAGTGTTCAAGTTGAGGAAATACATGGTGGTAGTTGCCGGGATTATTGACGAGAATCATCGCCGCGAGTGTAAACCCACGGAAAATATCCAGTGATTTAAAACGAGTCATAATAAAGTATATTCGTAAAAAAGGCTGTTCAAGGAATCAATCTTTTGAACAGCCTAATGCTTGGTCTAATTAATAGCCTGGATTTTGAGTCAGGCTCGGATTTGCCTGCAGTTCCAATAATGGTATTGGAAGGAGCAGGCTATTTTGGTTAAAATTATACTTAATTAACGTAGGGTTGCTCTGTTTGCCGTCATCGCATGTAAATTTTATTTCATTTAATTTATTCATTACATCTACTGTGACACCATAACGATTTAAGTCATCCCAACGTTGACCTTCGAAAGCAAGTTCCAATCGGCGCTCGTTAAGAATGATGGCCTTCAGTGCACTGGAGCTGACACCGGATAAATCGGAGAGCCCTGCGCGACGACGTATGATGTTTATAGTGTTTAGCGCACCAGAAGCATTTCCCAAGGCGTTTTGAGCCTCTGCTTTAAGCAGAATGATGTCCGCAAGCCGCAAAAGGTAAAAATGATCGCCACTTTGGAAGCTGTTGGCATGTTTTTGCTTTACATTAAATGGGATTTCTGTATCGGCATCTCCACAAGGGTTCCAGAACTCATCTGCCCAAGGCACAGAGAAAAACCAGATGTTGGCATTCTTTCGTTCAGTGTCGCCAGCGTTGTCATAAGCTTCGACAAGATCTTTCGAAGGTGTGCCATACCGGCGCCATTCGTTTTCGTTGATTTGGCCATTTTCATCAAGATCCGGGAAAAAGAATGCGCCACCCCAACAGCTTAGATTGGGACTGCCGGCGATATAGGGAATCTCTATGATGGATTCACTGTTATAGTTATGTTTACCGTCAAAAAGATCCGCATAGTTTTGAAGGAGCTGATAGCCACCTTTTCCAGTGATCACTGCATTGGCGTATTGCAATACCTTATTGTAATCCCGATCAGGGCGTTGCGCCCATATCTTTGTCAGCAAGGCATTTGCAGCACCTTTTGTAGCTCTAACCTTGTCAATAGAGGGCTGTCCAAATCCATCGGGAAGATTGTTTGCTGCCACTTGTAGATCCGAATCTATAAAATCATAAACCTCCTCTACAGTTGATCGCTTGATGCGTAATACTTCCGAATCTGTACTGTTGGAGTGTTTTTCCAAGGGGACACCACCGTAAAGTTTGACCAATTGATAATAATGGAAGGCTCTTAAAAATGAAGCTTCTCCAAGAATTTGTTTGCGTCTTTCATCCGAAAAAGTAGGATCTGTGACTTTACCAACATTGTCGATAACGATATTGCATTTTGAGATTGCTCCATATAGTTCTTCCCAATCCCTGCGTACCATTTCATTGGTATTCGTAATCGTATTATAGTCAATTTGTGCAAAGTCTATCTCACCACCGCCGGCCGCATGCGCATTGTCCGAACGGATATCGGTCTGTAAAATCATCTCCCATTGATAATAATTGGCATTGCTTCCTGGGCGGGTACCATTGCCTATAAAAGAATTATAGGCCCCGTTTAATGCTTTCTCAATATTGTCTCCGGTGAGATAGGCATTTTCACTCGTTACCGTGGAGGTAGGCTGAAGATCTAAAAACTTTTTGCAGGAATTTAGAGCAAGAGAAGCCAATAAGGCGATGGCTAATGACGTATATCTATTTGATTTCATTGTTTGTAAGCTAAAAGGTTAAAAAGTTAGGTTTAAACCAACAATAAAGGTGCGTGCCTGCGGCGAAGTACCAAAATCGATGCCCGGCGCCATATTGGAGCTCACGGTTTCCTGGTTAGTTCCCCCATACATGCTTACCTCAGGATCTAGACCTGAGTATTTTGTGAATGTTAACAGATTCTCGCCTGTCACATAAAGACGGACCTTATTGAGCTTCCATCTTTCAAGCACTTGTTTAGGTAGGGTATAGGCCAAGGTCATCGATTTTACCCTGAGGTAGGAACCTTTCTCTACAAAACGGGAAGAAATCTGTGAATTGTAGTTGTCATCTGTATTATTTAGATCCGGACGCGGCATAGTACTATTTTTGTTATTGACTGTCCATCTGTTTAATACGGCAGTACTTTGGTTTCTCGGTTCCCACATACCCTCTGTATAAATACGTGTCGCATTAAGGATATCATTTCCCTGTACACCCTGTAAGAAAAAAGAAAAGCTGAAGTTCTTATAACTAAAATCATTTGTCATGCCATAAGAGAATTTTGGTGTAGCATTACCAATGATAGCCATATCACTCGTTTGAAGACCTGCTTCAGGGTCGGCCATCTGATAGATCATATCTCCGGTCTCTGGATTGACGCCTTTCGCGACGTAACCCCAGAATGATCCCAATGCAACCCCTTCTTTTGCAATCGTACTATTGCCACGGCCATCAATATTTCCGTCATAGTAGGTTCCGCCATCAATATTCAGTACTTTATTGCGATTGAGCCCAAAGGTGACTGTTGTATTCCATTTGAAATCGTGAACGAAATTTCGGCTACTCAATTCGAATTCGAAACCTTTATTCTGTAGGTCGCCGAGGTTTTTCAGCGCAGTTCTATAACCGGAACTATACGGAACTCTTGAGTTGAGAAGTAGGCCTACAGTCTTTTTTGCATAATAATCTGCACCAAATATCAATCTGGAATTAAAGAAACTGGCATCCACACCAATGTCGGTCTGGTTTGTTGTTTCCCATTTTAGATTGGGGTTGTCCAAGGTAGCAGGTGTATACCCCGGTACAACCTGATCGCCGATATTGTACGATCCCGTGACGTCAACTAAACCAAGATAGGAAAAGGCCGGGATTTGGCTATTTCCAACCTTACCCCAACTAGCGCGGATTTTCAAATCGTTTACCGTGTTTTTCAGCGAACTAAAGAAATCTTCATTGGATAAACGCCAGCCGGCAGAGAAAGAAGGGAAGTAACCCCAACGGTTATTAGGCCCGAATACAGATGACGCATCAGCTCTCAGATTGGCTGTAAACAAATACTTGTCGTTATAATCATAACCGATTTTTGCAATGCCAGAAACAGTGGATACAGCAGCATCTATCGCTGTTGGCATCGCCGTAATCATCGAACCTCCATTAACGGTATGAATTGCTGGATTAGCAAAATTCTGGGTAGCGATATTTGAGATTGTTGTTTGTGTTTTAGTGGTAATATAACCTATTAAACCTGTGAAGTGGTGCTTGTCACTAAAAGTTCTGTCATAGTTTAATGTATTTTCGGACATCCAATACTGATTATCCTGCTGCTGGAGCGTCGCCATCCCTTTATATTTTCTACCCTCTGTCGTGCGGAACGGATCCACAAAAGTGCGGTACTGGTTGTTAAATTTCTCATACCCAAACAGCGATTTGAATTTTAATCCAGGTAGGATATTGGCTTCCACAAAGGCATTTCCTGTAAATCTGTTGTTGATATAGCTGTGCTCGTTGCCTGTTGCTAATGCAACGGGGTTGTCGAGATCCGTATAGAATGGATCTACTGCGAAAGCCCCCTTATCACCGTATATGCCGATGACTGGAGAGCCCAGGTAAGCATTCATGATGACTCCATTTCGGGAGTTCTCGGTAATGTCCACGTCGTACCAACGGTTGTAAGATAAGCTTGTTCCAACTTTAAAGATTTTATTGATCTGATGATCCAAATTAACCTTGAAATTGACCTTGTTAACTGTATTTGTGATGACTGTACCATTATCTTTTTGATAAGATCCAGAGATGTAAAACCCTGTCTTTTCATCTCCACCGCGTACTGAAGCCTGGTATTTTTGGCTGTGGCCGGTGCGGAATAGCTGATCTGGCCAGTTCGTATCAGCGGTATATTTCGACCAATCCAAGGCTTCTCCCATCTCAGTCATTAATTCTCTATATTGTACCGCATTTAGAACGCTAGGCTTTTTTCTGATGGCTGAAAATCCTTGATAGGTTTCGAAATTTACCTGTGTCTTACCGTTTGTTCCTCTTTTGGTCGTAATCAACACCACGCCATTGGCTCCTGACGATCCGTAGACAGCGGCAGAAGCAGCGTCTTTTAAGACCGAAATGCTTTGAATATCTGATGGATTGAGCTCCGATATATTTTCTGTAGGGACACCATCTACAATGTATAATGGGTTGCTACCTGCAGTAATTGTTGAGGTTCCACGAACACGAATGGAGAAGCCAGCTTGCGGTTGTCCGGAGGATTTTACAATTTCTACCCCCGCCATTTTACCTTCCATGGCACTCGCCAATTGGGTCACAGGGCGATCTTCAATATCCTTTGTGCTCATGGTTGCAATGGCTCCCGTGATGTCCTTTTTTTTCTGTGTTCCAAAACCGACCACAACGATCTGCTCCAGTTGGTTGTTGGCAGTTTTCATCTGTATATTGAGGTAACTATTGGAACCTACCGTACTACTGATAGTCTCATAACCTATCGAACTAAAGCTCAGTTGATGTGTAGAGGTCGCTTCAATCGAGAATTCACCTTTACTGTCTGTTTCCGTTTGTTTACCTGTTGTTGTATTGCGGATTGTGACCCCTGTTAATGCTTTACCATCGCTATCGGAAACGCGCCCTTTGACAAGCTGTTGTACATTGATCGTGTTTCTTAAGGGCATATCATCTGTTTTCCTTTTTAGGACAATGGTGTTGTTGACAATTTTATAAGAATACGATAGCTCTTTCAGGTTGTCATCCAGAATTTCAACAATAGACCCATCTTTATGGTTTATTCGGATTTTTTGGTTATCATTAATCTGTGAGTTATCGTACAGAAACACATAAGAACTCTGACGCTCGATCTCTTTAGCAAACTTTGCCAAAGTGTATTCCTTGTTTTGTAACTTTATTTTAGTTTGGTTTACATTCGCCATCGCCAAATTATTTGCATGGGAAACGCATTGGATAGCGAGTAAAGCAGCAAATAGTTTTGCCTTTTTACCAGCCCCTTGGATGGTTTTAAGTTTATACATAATTAGTTGGGTAAGTTTGTTTTATATTAAATAATTTAGAGTTCAACTTCAATTTTATTGTTTTGCAATCGACATTTAATATCCAGGAAGTTAAGGGTCTCAACCAGTTGCTGGGCCGTTGAATTACGTTTTATTTTTCCTGTCAGTTCACGCTTTTCATTTGTTCCCTTATAGACAATATCTACATTATACCAGCGTTTTATGGCAGCGAGTGCATCTTTTATTGGTGTCGATTCAAAATAGAAAAAGCCATTTTTCCAGGCCATTGCTTCTTCGATATTGGCTTCTGCTACGATAAGATTCCCGCCTGCGGTAAATGCTGCTTGACCAGGTTTCAGCATTTTTGACTTGCCGAATTGCGAGACTTGTACAGAGCCTGCTATAAGTGTGGTTTTATTGTTTTCATTTGGATAGGAGCTTACATTAAAATGTGTTCCGAATACGCGAATGGTTTGTTCATTCGATCGCACATAGAATGGTCGCTTACTATCGTGGCTGACTTCAAAATAGGCTTCACCAGATAATTTTACTTCACGGCTATTTGACGCAAAAGATTCAGGAAATGTCAGCACGGAGCCAGCGTTTAGCCATACCTTACTGCCATCGGCCAAAATGATCGTATACTCTGTTCCAATCGGCGTTTCAATGGTATTGGTACGGCTAGCAGTAGTATTCTTACTGGCCGTAAATTGATATTGCACGGTTCCGGAAGCAGTTGTAACAATTTTCACCTGTTCATCCTGATGGAGAACGCTCTGTTGGTGGGCAGAAAGGTCAATTTTAGTTCCATCAGCTAAAGTTAATACAGCTGCCTTAATACCCGGATGAACTTGCTGTAGCGGCTTCACAGCTACCAGCGGGGTGTCTCCGGTTGTTCTTTTAACAAGGTAAAGGGGTAGTATAAATAACAGTGCTAAAGCAGCAGCTATTCCACTCAATTTCACCCATTTTGGAATTCGCTTGATTTTTGACGCTTGGATTTCCTGCTTGATATGTAAGAATAACAGCTCTTTGAGTTGTTGTTCATCCGTTGCGAGCTCCTCGGGGATAGGGAGAGGTTCGCCATTACTTGTTTCATACCATTGTTGCAGTTCGGCCTCTTCTTCAGGGCTACATGTGCCTTGAAGCCATTTATAAGCCAATTGCTTTATCCGGAATTGATTATGATCAACCATATTTAGAGGTTATTTATATATAGAGTCCCTAAATTGGGCTGACACCCTGACAAGAAGAGAAAAAAAATTACAAAGTAATCAGAAAGCGCTGAATACCAGTGCGTATTTTTTTTAAGGCACGGCTTAATTGGGTTTCGACAGTTTTCACAGAGATGTTCATACTTTTAGCGATCTGCTTATAGGAGAGTCCTTCTTCGCGGGATAATCTGAAAACAAGCTGGCATTTTTCAGGCAGTTCCGAAACAAGCTGATCTAGCCGAACACGAAGCTCTTCAAACTGGAGCCAATTTTCCGTCGAGTTATCAAAATCCACCCATTCCGTATCATGCTTAAAAGCTTCCTGTTTGTATTGTTGTGCGAGATATTTAAATACTTTGTATTTTACGGCCACAGCGAGGTAGGAGGCGAGATTGCTCTCAATTTGGAGTTGATGGCGTCTCAGCCAAAGTGAAGTAAAGATATTTTGTACAATTTCCTGCGCATCTTCCAGTGAATTTGTTTTGCGGGCAGCCTGGTAATAAAGCGTTTTCCAATAGCGATCATACAAAGCTTCGAAAGCTAAGCTATCGTCTTGTTGAATCAACACGATCAACTCTTCATCTGAATGGCCTCCAAAATCTTTCATGCAAGACAATAATTTGTTTTTCTATGGTTATACGACGTGAAATGCTAATTGCGCTATAAATGTAGGGACTAAATTATGAATAATGCAACTTTAATAAATAAAAGCTGGCTTTAAGCAGCTAAACGCATATTTTACAAAGGAAAGCAGCTTCGAATAGACAAAAAAAAGGAGTATCCGAATCAACAGATACTCCTTTTTTTGAAGAAGTGCTTCTTAGAAGTTTGGCTTCAACAAGTATTTATCGTAGAATCGGAAAATATGATCAGCTGCTTCCTCGGCCGTATCCACAATTCGAAATAGTTTTAAATCCTCTTCACTGATATATTTGTTTGAAATCATCGTATTTTGAACCCAATCTATTAACCCTTTCCAATATTCAGAGCCGACCAATACGATTGGAAAACGTGCAATTTTACCGGTTTGAATCAGTGTGATTGCTTCAAACAGTTCGTCCATGGTTCCGAAACCTCCAGGCATAACAATATACCCTTGAGAATACTTCATAAACATGACCTTTCTGACGAAGAAGTATTTAAATTCAAGCAATTTATCGCGGTCAATATATTTGTTGTGAAATTGCTCGAATGGTAATTCAATGTTTAGGCCAACCGACTTACCTCCAGATTCGTAAGCGCCCTTATTGGCTGCCTCCATAATACCCGGTCCACCGCCGGAGATAATACCATAACCGCGTTCCGTCAATAAGCTAGCAATATCTACCGCCATTTGATAATATTTGTGTTCGCGTGGGGTACGTGCTGATCCAAATATTGAAACACAGGGGCCAATTTTTGCCAATTTCTCAAACCCATCCACAAACTCTGACATCACTTTAAAAATCTGCCATGAGTCTTTTACTTTAATTTCCTGCCATGTTTTGTTTTCAAATGCGCGGATAATTTTATCTTCTTTTGTAATATCCATATATAACGTTATACATTTAATTTCTAAAACCTAATTTTTCAAAAAGGAATACAATATAGCTATTTTTTTAATACTAGCTACTTTTTCTGATTATTCTTACATTTGCATTATGAATTTTTCTTCTAAACTTCTTGAGAATGCGGTTGCTGAATTTGGAAAATTACCTGGCGTGGGACAAAAGACGGCATTGAGACTGGTTTTGCATCTGTTGAAGCAATCCGATGCAGATGTAGCGCGTTTTACGGCCTCTATCGATCGCTTAAAAGAAGATATTCAATATTGTCAGGAATGTTTCAATATTTCTGACCACAGTATATGTGAGATATGCGCCTCATTCAAACGCGATAAAAATTTGATCTGTGTGGTGGAAGACACGCGAGACGTGATGGCCATCGAAAATACAAATTCCTATCAAGGTGTATATCATGTATTGGGGGGATTAATTTCGCCTATGGATGGTATTGGCCCCGCTGATCTTAAAATTGAAGGTTTAATTAACCGAATCCAGAGAGGTGAGGTAGAAGAAGTTATTTTGGCCCTTTCAGCAACAATGGAAGGGGATACCACCATTTTTTATTTATACCGTAAATTGCGTGAATTTGATGTGAAAATTACAACGATTGCCCGCGGTATTGCCTTTGGTGGCGAGTTGGAGTATGTCGATGAGCTAACCCTGGGACGCTCCATTGCGACACGGGTGCCTTACGAGCGCAACGTTGGTTAATTGTATTTCAGATAGATTTGTTTCACGCCTTCGTGTACTTTTCTTCCTTTTTCAATTTGTTGTTGTCGCCATAAGCTGTCGGTAACCATACGATTTGCTTTTTTATTTTTTAAGATATTCACATAAGCAATTTTACCGAGTACCGTCTTCTTTAAACCCAATAGTGAACACGAATAGTAGCCCAATAGATAATGATTGTAGTAGAGGTGAATTTCGCGCATGAGCTTTCGTCCCCATTTGTTTGTGGGGTAGGCCGCTTTAATGGGCTCTTCCATGAGTGATTTTGCTAAAGCTAAACTATCCTGATCTCCTGATTGTTGTGTCATGGTCCAATAATACAAAGCTTCAATAGCTTGCTCCTCTGTGTCGGGGAGAAGTTGCAATGGAATACCCAGCAATGTTCCGATAAACTTCCAGACATGGAATAAACCTTCTACCTCGTTTTCCAATACATTGAATTTCATGCGTTTTAGCCCTGTTAGGTAAACAAGAGAAAATCCGAGATTGGTTGCAAGCATATCCCACGTATTTAATGGAATACCCCATTTTTCTGTTTGCCACTGACCGTGCTTTAGAATGTTTAATCGCGCATACGAATGGATACATCGGGTAAGTAGAATGGCCTCTATGCCGATATTACCCTTTTTCAGTGCATCATCGCCTGTGATATCCACCCAAAAGGTTACCGTTTCGGTGAGTCGTTTGACAGCCCCTTTTTTTAACGCACCTGTAAAGATTAAGGGTTTATTGATCGCACTGGATTCATAGCCCCCCATGAGGACATAATCCCGTAATACAATAAGTCCTGATAAACCAGAACGTTGACTGAGCCCAATGCCTTGTTCTATTTTATTCCAATCTAACCAAGAAGGGCTGAGATCTAATGTATTTAAAAAATTCAGCAATACATGTTCGTATGCTGCATCAATAGGCTTGCCTGCAAGTGCATCTTTAAGCAGTTGTTGACCTTGATGGAAACCAATTTTTAGGTGTAGCTGCTCGACAAATTGGTCGCAGCTATTGTCAAATTGATAGAGTAAAGGAGTAAATTGATCGGCAGCAGCGATGGAAAGTTTCTTCGGCAATTTGCGAAGCAATTCGACACCAAGCCCCTTCGACCAATAAAAAGAAAATGAACTTGTATTAACTTGATAACGTTCGGGTACTCGCATATCTTTTATTGAATTGCCCAAACGGTATAACTTCCAGTTAGTGTGATACTATCATTTGATTTATTAAACTTAAAGTCTATATAATCCATTTGACACGATGAGAGATCACTGCAGCAAAATTGACGATCAATTTTAAAATGAAGTCTAAATGAACCTTCGGTACTATTTGTATAAAAAGTTAATCCACTTATGCTAAAGTCACTTAAATGCGGTGCGCCATCTTTATCTTCCAATTGCTCGATAACGTAATCATTGATTTCTTGCTGATGTTTGGCGATGAATGGTATAAGATCTTGATTGCTGAATGGTATGATTAAATCGTCTTTTTTTAGTTGGATTCTGATGTTAATTTCTGTCATCTTATTATGCTGTACTAATAAAGATCTCTCCAGTTTGGAATATATAAACTGAAAATTGCTTCTGTTTCTTTTCGCGTCTTATGAGCAAATTTACAGAAAGCCTTTAGAATAATTAGATTGATGTATTCTTTTTCGAAATCAATGAGTCGATTTGAAAAATGAAATCCACCTTCAACGATTCTAAAATCGTTTTTGGATAATTTATGGATGGTTACTGTAGCTACATCATATATATCCAACTGTTCTTCCCAATAAGCAATCTGCTTGATTATTTCATGGTAGAGTAATTCCTGACTCCATTTGTACAGTAATTTCAATGTATTCGTGCTCTTCTTTTGATATACACATATACTTGTAGCTGTCAGTTCAAAGGTTGCTAGCGTTGTGGAAGGATAGATTTTGACCAAATAAGGTTTTCCAAATAGGTAGTAGGGATTTTCGAGGTAGGAATAGGATGTACCTTCCGATTTACTTTCTGGCGGGTTTAACTTGATGTACTCTTTAAGGAAAGCAACATCGCAATGTGCCGGAGCATGTACACGATAGGGTGATGAATTACCCGAAATTTGGATATAATCTTTATTCCAGGGAACTATTTCATAAAATATACGACCGATTTCGATTTGCATTTCTCGATTTTAATTAGATATGGGGCGTCGGCATTCAATATCGCTTGATACCCTTGCAACTGCGTTAAAGTAACATTTTTTTTATATTAAATAATAGTTATAATCGTAACAATTTTCTTTTATACAGTTAGTCCAAACAATAAGAGTTTCGTTTGAACAAGCTATGGACTACGAGTAATCAACTTCGGACTGTAAGTAGTATGTCTGTACGATGAAGCCATAGTGAATACACGTTTAAAAGGTGGACTCAACGTGGACTTACTGTGGACTCACTGTGCTTACAATACGAAGCTGGTCATAAGTTAGTCGTAATTTTTAGCATTGTTACCAGCTCTCTCTAGCTTTTGTTTTTTGTTTTAAAATTTAGATACTATCTTTGGAATACTGTTTATGTATCAACCCAACGACCATTTCCCAATATTAGACCTGCAGAAATTTCAGGAAGGGATTATCGCTGACCGCGATTTACTTTATCATGAGCTCATTGGCCCTAGAGAAATTAGTGAACCGCACAAACACGATTTTTTTATCCTTTTATTGTTCCAGGAGTCTGTAGGCACACATACAATAGATTTTGACCGTTTTGTACTAGGTGCAAATCAGTTACATCTGGTTTTTCCCGGACAGGTACATCAATGGCAGATGGGCGATCCTACCTATGCACTGCAGCTCATGATTAGCAGACATTGGTTCGAAAGCTTATTACCTGCGTTGCGATTTCCTATTTCTTATTATTTTAAGCATTTGGTCATTGATCTTTCAACGGCCAATTTTCAGTCGTTATTGACAGAATTCAAGGCAATTGCAAATGATTTACAGGATGGTGAGATCCTATGGGAATTGATTTACGCACGGGTCAAAGTAATTACGCTTCTGATCAGCAAGATCGTTCAGGATAATTTTGATGATTATGAACAATATCAGGCTAATCCAATTATGGCAAAATTTGTGCAGCTTATCGATGAATGGTATAAAAGTGAAAAATCAGTCGCTTTTTATGCCGAGAAGCTAAATATTTCGGCAAATTATCTGAATGTGTTAAGTAATCGGGTTTTACAGAAATCAGCTTCATTTTTGATTCAGGAACGTGTGTTACTGGAAGCAAAGCGATTGCTTAAAATTTCGGATAAAACGATCAAAGCTATTGTCTTTGATTTGGGGTTTTACGATAATGCAAGCTTCAGCAAGTTTTTTAAAAGCCATACGAATATGACGCCAAGTCAGTTTAAAGCGCAGCCATAATATCTACACAAGCTGTAATAATTCGTACAAAGATCATTGGCTCAAATCACTTAGCTTTGGTGAAAAATGATATAGGCATGAATGAAATCAATCAAAATCAAGATACTTATTTGTTGAAGAATGTATTGCTAGAAACTGGCTTTCTTTATGAGAAGGAAGAAATTGTTGCTACGAAAACGGCATTATTTGATATTCAAATTGAGGCCAATAAAATAAAAAGTATTGAGCCTGCGCAATCGGCGGGGGGCGGAAAGGCCTTTGATGCGAAAGGTAAATTGGCATTGCCGCCATTCCGTGACATGCATATTCATTTGGATAAAACCTTATATGGCCTGCCCTGGAAGGCGGTATTTCCAAAAAATAGGACTGTAAAAGATATGATTGCCAAGGAACAGGTGATTATCCCCGAGTTGTTGAAAACCTCTTTCGAACGGGCCGAAAAGTTAATCGCGCTTTTACAGGGCTACGGAACAAATTTTGCACGGACGCATTTTAATGTAGAGCCTACATCGGGAACAAAGTCATTGGAGCATTTGTTAAAGGCGCTGGAACATTTAAAATATTCATTTGCTGCAGAACTGGTTGCATTCCCTCAGCACGGTCTATTCTACACAGCATCAGCGAAGCTGATGGAGGAAGTCGCTAAATGGGAGCAGGTGGATTTTATTGGTGGTTTGGATCCCTTTAGTATTGACGGCAGTATTGAGAAACCGATGGACCTGACAGTTCAACTTGCATTGGATAATAACAAAGGAATCGATATCCACTTACATGAGGGTGGGGAATCAGGTGTTAAGACCATACATTATTTGATTGATAAAGCATTGGAAAATCCGGCATTGCAGGGACGTACATTTATCAGTCATGCTTTCGCCTTAGGTTACATGCCGAAAAAGGACTTAGCACATACGGCCGAACGATTGGCAGAAGCGAAAGTTGGTATATGCAGTTCGGTTCCTTTTCGCAATATGTTGATGCCATTCCGGGAATTGAAAAAAGCGGGAGTGGAAGTTTTTGTAGGAAACGACAATGTTCAGGACCATTGGGGTACTTTCGGTAGCGGTAATATGCTTCAAAAAGCCAATCTAGCTGCGGAATTATATGGTTATGAAACTGAATTCGAGTTATCCCGTTGCCTTCGTTATGCGACCAATGGCAAAATTCCACTTGATGATCAAGGGAATTCCGTATGGCCGAAAGTTGGAGATGATGCTAACCTCCTTTTTGTCGATGCGAGTTGTTCTGCAGAAGCAGTTTCTCGGATCTCAACCGTCTATGGGCTTATCCATCAGGGAAATGTTGTTAAATGGAACAATAGCTCCCAAGCTTAATTGAAAGTAGCAAACAATCATAAATTGAAAATGCCAATTTATCGTCTAGAAAATTGGCATTTTCAATGCTAGGGGGAACGTTTAGTGTAGGAAAGTCGTCTTGCAGTAATCTATTTTATAAGAACCTTGCTCATTGACCAATTGAACTTCATTTTTGGTTCGGATGTCATTACCGTAATCAATAAATACGATAAATTTGCTTTCAGTTACTTTGTCGATTTTGACATCCTTGATATCCAATGCGTCGTCATTACCTCTTCCAAATAACCAGGTTTCCTCCGTATATAAAGGGTAGATTTTCTCCCATTTGGCCCTGTAAGCTGCCTCAGCTTTGGGTAGTTCTTCATCTGTGAGGTTGGAGGGTCCGTAAATTTCATTCGCATCTTTTAAAAAGGCTTGGAATCGCTTGGTACATAATGCGTCCTCTTTATCCAGATAGTAACAATATTTTCCAGATGCGGAACCTGCACATTGAAAAATTCCTTTCAACCAAGCTTCTGCTTGCTGAAGCTGACCTACTGCCGTGTCTTGCTTCGCTGTCCTTGTGCTGTCTTTGAATGGTATTTGCTTTGCAGGATGATTTGCAGTAGCGCTTTTATGGTCTTGCGCCGAATTTGTACAGCTTGCTAGCATGCAAAACAGCCCTATTGTTGCATATAAACTTTTCATTTTTTGATATCGTCTTAAAACTGGAATAAAATTAGGATATAAATTGGATAACATGATCACGGATTACCACTATATTCAACAGAATTTTCATCAAAAAATCTAATTTTCCATTCCTTTTGAAATAATGCAGCGGGCCGTAAGTCTACCGTGTCGAGTAAAGACGCAATGAATCTGCGTAGTTCAGGACTTTTAATTTTTGTTGATACCAATTATTTATTTTTTTTTGTCTGTATATCAGTATTTTATATTTTTTTTATAAATTTTCTTATTTCTTTTTATTGTTACGCAACCTCCCTGCGTATTAAGCCGACGATATTTGTAATGTCAACAGTGACAAACGTTCTTTGATGGAAATTATAGCGAAAAGCTTTAAGATATATACTTCATTATGAAGTATAAAAGAGCCTTTCTTCTTCAGATGGCATCCTGGTCACCTGTTTCAGTATAGCAGGTTAGTATTGTTCTCAATGAGGTTCAATATACTGATAAAACGAGAAGTTGAAAGGAAAGTGCTTGTGTTAGAGGTTCGAATCCTCTCCTGTAAAAAAGGTAGCTCAAGGGTAGAGCAAAGCAGTTAGTTGTGGGTCGTAGGTTCGATTCCTACTCCTGAGTAATCAGGATAGTTCAGTCTGGTTAGAATAACAACACAATCGTGTGGGTTCGAATCCCACTTCCATTTTCGGATGGAATAGCATAAGGGTATTGCATCGAACTGTCCATTCGGACATTCAAAGTTAAGACTTTCTTCAAAAAGGTCATTTGGTAGAAGCTTGCTATCTTTTATCCTGCTTATGCGCTGTTTTTCATGCGATTGAGCAATTGATTGATGGCCTGAGATTCCTAAGTGAGGTATCTGCATTTATACTAAAAAGTCATGACGATAAGATGGGGTATTTGTTCATCGACTTTTGATTTAAAAAAAAGGTAACAGGACTTTCGAATCCCGCTTGAGGTCAAGGGATAAAAAATAGCAGGTTTTATAATAGAAATGAGGAAAATTTAAAAGAATATACAATGAAAAGAGTACAGCTAACTACAGACGAAATCGGATTGGTTGTTAAGAACAATGCGGTGATCCGTGTTTTGAAATCCGGTAACTACTGGTTGGGATTTGGTGAAAAACTGGAGAAGTACACGACGACTCATCCATTTCCTTCCGGTCGCAATGTCGATGTACTGTTGCAGTTGACAGGTTTTCGCGAATTGGTCGATATCGTTGAAGTGGGTGATACGGAGATCTGTCTTGTTTTTTTGAATGGTAATTTTGAAAAGACGTTAGCGTCTGGCAGACATGTTTTTTGGAAGGAATTGCGCGAACGCAGATTTCAATTGGAAGACATTACGGAGATTGAGATCCCTGCATCTGTTAATCGTCAATTGCTGGAGAAGCAAAGCTTAGGCTATTATGTACGTCAATATAAGATTGAACCAAATGAGAAAGCGCTGCTTTTTGTGGACGGTGTGTTTGTAGATATTTTGAAGTCGGGAACGTATTGTTGGTGGAAGAATGCAAAAACCATAGCGATTTCAAAAGCTGATATGAGAGTCTTGACGTTGGAGGTGGTAGGACAGGAGATCTTGTCCAAAGATAAGGCACAGATCAGAATCAATTTCACGCTGCAATATCAGATTGTGGATATTGTCAAAGCGCTATTGGATAATAAGGAATATGAAAAGCAATTGTATTCGTTGATGCAGTTGACCTTACGGTCCTATATTGGCCAGATGACTTTGGACGAGTTGATGGAGCGAAAGACCGAAATACAGGGCTATGTCTTAGAAAACACATTGCCACAAGTCGCGGGCTTGGGTATAACACTGTTGACCTGCGGCGTTAAAGATGTTATTTTACCAGGAGATGTGCGGGACATCATGAACCAGGTGTTGATTGCAGAGAAGAGGGCGCAGGCCAATAGCATCATGCGTCGTGAAGAGACTGCTTCGACACGGAGTTTGTTGAATACAGCAAAGCTGATGGAAGAAAACAGTATGTTGTTTAAATTGAAGGAAATGGAATATGTCGAAAAGATTGCTGAAAAGATCAATACGATTTCGGTTTCCGGAAATGGACAAATTGTTGACCAACTCAAGCAATTGTTTGTGAAATAAAAGATTAATAAGTTGAAAGAGGTGCAGGTAGCAACGTAAAGAGATGTTGTTACCTGCTTTGGAGAAGTTGTATGGCTGCTCCATCAAAAAAGAAAGTAAAAAATGGAAAATAAGAGAATAAATGGCAATGATTTAATTGCATTAGGGTATAAAGAGAATCATACTTTGGGTGTTGCATTGAAAATCAACAGTAAAAGACACGGTTTTACGCGGGTAGAAATGCTCGAAAAGTTCAAGTCTGTCCTGGAAGATCCGGCCAGCTATTCAGAAGATGCTGTTTTCGGAATTTTGGCCCATGCTATACTTGGGCAAGAGGCTGTTGATAAGTCGTTAATTGCATTGAACGGGACTCCTGCGGAATATACGATTTACGGTGCGTCTGAGATCGAAACAGGGGCGAAAGCACAAATGAGTGTCGCCATGAAATTACCTGTTTCAGTTGCGGGAGCATTGATGCCGGATGCACATCAAGGATATGGGTTGCCAATTGGTGGAGTACTGGCGACTAATAATGCGGTGATTCCTTACGGGGTCGGTGTCGATATTGGCTGTCGTATGGCTTTGTCGATCTTTGATTTGCCAGCCTCATTTTTGGAAGACAATTTAATGACCTTGAAAGACATTATTCTGCGTAATAGTAAGTTTGGTGCTGGCAATGGATATTTGAGAAATGAACGTGTAGATCATGAGGTACTAGATAACAAGTTGTTTAGGGAAAACAGTTTGCTTTCTTCATTGAAGGATAAGGCCTGGACGCAATTGGGATCTTCGGGTGGGGGGAATCATTTTGTGGAGTTTGGTATAGTCGAATTTGAAGAAAGAGATGAGGTTTTGAACATTGATAGCGGAGCCTATTTAGGCTTACTGACCCATTCAGGTTCAAGAGGAATGGGCGCTACCATTGCGGCACATTATACCAAGTTGGCTAAATCCTTGTGTAAGTTGCCTTACCAAGCGGAAAATCTGGCCTATTTAGACTTAGATACTCATGAAGGGCAAGAGTATTGGTTGGCGATGAATCTTGCCGGTGATTACGCGTCAGCCTGCCATGAAGTGATTCATGAAAAAATTAAGTCGGCTTTAGGGGCAGAATTGTTGGCGAAGGTTGAAAATCATCACAATTTTGCATGGAAGGAAACGTGGAATAATCAAGAGGTTATTGTCCATCGAAAAGGGGCTACGCCAGCTGCAAAAGGGGTAATGGGGATTATTCCAGGCTCCATGGCTACACCAGGATTTTTGGTTCGTGGAAAAGGGGAGTCGAATGCGATACAATCGGCATCTCATGGGGCAGGTCGACTGATGAGCCGTACGCAAGCGATTAAAACGCTATCTTCCCATGATCTCCATTCGATGCTTAAAGATAAAGGTATTATGTTGCTTGGGGCAGGGATGGATGAAGCGCCGATGGCCTATAAAGACATCCATACCGTAATGGCTTCACAAAAAGATCTTGTTGATGTCGTGGCAAAGTTTTCGCCCAAGTTAGTCCGTATGGCAGATGATGGGAGCAGGGAAGATTAAATCATGAAAAAAGCGCCTCAAATGTATTTTAGGCGCTTTTTTATTGTGATTTGATCATGTTTTGTTGATCAATGCGTGAGATTAAAATGGTTTGGCTGTCGCCACTTCCTTATAGGTGTATACATTATAAGGATATAGTTTTTTTGCCAGCGCTTTCGCAATAAAACTGCTGATGAGTAGCGGTGCTAGTAATAAATAGCCTGAAGGAACAAGGCTTGCAATAATAAAGATCGCCGTAAATGGTGCATGTATAGCCGCAGAAAGCATTGCTGCAGCACCAAAAAGAGCAAAATTTATCACCACCAATTGTGTGCCTAGGTAATGATTACAAAGCTGTGCAAACAAAACGCCTAACAATGCACCTGTAACAATACTTGGGGCAAAAACGCCGCCATCACCACCTGCACCTAAGGTCAAAGAGGCTACAAAAGGTTTTAAGAGAACAAGCAGGATCAGCGGAAGAAAGTACAGTAAATTAACAGAATCATGCAGACTGCTTCTTAGAATTTCTCCGAGACCATGATAGCTGTCGCCATACAGTGCCGGCAAGAAAAAGATAAACGTACCAACGGTGATTGCGCCCAAGTTGACTCGGATAAAATTACTTTTTATGCCTGCAAAATAGGATTTTGCATAAATAACAATTTTAGTAAAATATAACGCTAAAACGCCGCCAATCAGTCCTAAAATAGCGACAAAAGGGATCGCCTGCCATCGCCATGCTTTTACCTCAAATGTAAATAAAGGGCTTGCGTCAAGGTAATAAACAAATACGGAGGCCACAACCATTGAAGTTAGTCCACTAATGAGTAAAGTCTTATTATATCTCCGTGCAATTACCTCAAAAGCGAAAAGAAAACCACCCAATGCGCTTCCAAACAGCAGTGTGACCCCAGCAATTACGCCTGCGCAGATCAACTCGGTTTTGTAGGCCCAACCCGGATGTAATCTTTTATACGCTTGGTTCCCTACCGTGGCTGTGGCAACAACTGTGGAGACTTCAACACCGGTTGAGCCACCAAAAATTACGGTTAGAAAACCATTGATATAATGTGAAGGAATCTTAAAAAAAGGCAAATGGTCTTTTCTTGTTTCCAATGTTGTATAGATTTCTTTGATCCCTTTGTTTTTTCTGTTTTGAAAAGCGTATTTCCGTAAGAAATAAATAGCTGTAATACCTATGCTGGGTAGAATAATAAACAGTTTAGGATTCCAGGAAGATACTCTTTCAAACAATTCTTCCTGTACATAACCAGTGCTGTGCTTGAGACTGTATGCCAATAAGCAACAAATGATACTGACGAGAGCTGAACTTCCAATTAATTTTAAATAGCTATATCGAACAACTTTTTTTCTGTATGCCGTATTGCCTTGCATAATGTTTTTCTTTAAATCGGCACAAAGGTAAGTGTTATTTAGTTTAAAATAAATGATAAATACCTTACGACATACTTTTTGTTACGATAGCGGGCCTACTGGATACCGATGAAAATATCCACTTTTGCGTCTTTCGGATTTTGGGCTTTTTCGCCATATATTTCGAAGTCTGCGGCATACGTTCTTGGTAAATCCGAACTCCATATCTTTTGCCAAGTTTCATAAACGATGCCATCTTCTAAACTTCCTTCTGCAGTAAAGTGTTGGTAACGATTTTCAGCGATATGAATACCATCCAAGTCTTCGGGTACTTCTTCAAGATTGCTTACTTTACAGCCCAAGAAAGTGGTATAAGGTAAGGTGTGATCCTTTTCATATTCGGTATAGATACAGTAGAGTTCGCTGGATATCTTGTTGGGAATACGGCTTAATACATCTTCTTTAAAAAAGCGGGCCCAAAGTTCCGGAATGTCCTTAGCTGCCTGTCCATCTTGGTTGCTCGTACGGATGGCGAGGCCAATTATACTGAATGAAGGGATTGTTTGATTTTTCATGTCTTTTAGTTTTCCCCAAAGTTAGCGCTGTAAATGACAGCTGTATGTCACGAACAAACAGCTAATGTTGTTTTTTCCAGATTTTATCTACTTGGGACAGGTATTCTGCTAAAGCAGCTGAACCATACCAAGGGTAAAATGAAGCTTCTAAGAGACCATTCTTTATCGCTGGATCGTTTTCTAAAATATGCTTTGCGGCATCAATAGAAGCCATGTTATTTAAGATAAAAAGGCCCCGGAAGTTACTGTCATTTTTCCCAAACGGGCCAGCAACAATCAGTTGCCCATTTTTTACGAGAAGATTGATATTTTCCATGTGACCTTTGAAACATGCATTAATAAATTGTTTGTCTGTTGTTTTATTCTCGCCAGTTTTCAGGAGGACAAAGATGTAGGATTTCATTCCATAATCATCGGCCCCTAATTTTTTTGCGAGTTCCTGATCGTAATTTGGGTTCGCTACGGTCGGTGTGGGTACGATTTTCGTCGCATAAAAAGATCTGACTTTTCCTGATTTTCCTTCCACTGCAATATAAAGTCGGTTTGTAGTAACGGGTGTATATCGAATATAATTAGGGAAATCATGGGCCTCATTGACAAAAGAATAGGTACTATCCTGATAATTTAGCTCAAAATTGACTTCTTTCCCATTGTTTTGTCCAATAACCAGTGCTGTATATATGATTTTATCCTTTATTTTGGTCAATTTTAGGTATTCACTGACTATCTTTTGGCCATTTTTCAACGTATAGGAAAGGCCTTTTAATTCATGTTCGTTTATACGATCCCATTGTTCATATTCCTCTTTATTGTCAACCTTCCACGTCCCTTCTAAGAAAGAAGGAAAAGGTACTTGTGAAAAAAGAGGTTGAGCGGCTCCCAAGCAAAAGAGTAGGGTAGCGATTAAAATTGTTTTCATATAGGTGTTATATTACGATGCTTAAGTGCTTTTATTTAAAGAAAAAGTATGGTACGAAAGCCTCGTGCAGCATAATAGGAGATTGCACCATTATGATAGATGAAAACTTGGTTGTAACGTCTGTCACCGAATAAGGCGCCACCAAGCTTACGAATATCCGCTGGAGTTTGTATCCAGCTGGAAGTTTTTAAATCAAATTCACCTAACATTTGGAGTTGGCGATAGTGTTGTTCAGAAAGCAGCTCCGTTCCCATTTTTTTAGCTTCTTCGACAGCGCTTCCAATAGGCTTGTTTTCCTTCCTTTCATCTAAGGCTTTTTGGTCAAAACAGAGGCTTCTCCTTCCTTTGGGACTTTCTTCTGTACAATCCACAAAAGCATACTGCTTTTTGTTTGGATCAATAATAACAAGGTCGGGCTCGCCAGCGCTCTTTTCCATTTGAAACAAGCTCCATAATTTTTGGGGGCTTTGAAGCAATTTATGCACTACCTCGTCCCAGCTGATCTGTGGGTGTCGTTTGGGGAATTTCTGAAACCTTTCTTTTAGCGTTTCAAGTAGCATTGACTGTTCCTCTTGTGTAAGCGAATTTTTCATAATGGTTGTCCTTGTGGTATTAAAATTACGTATTTAATTCAAATGTAATGTAGCTTGATATTGCAAATGGATTAAATTCCTTATTTCAGAATTGAATTAAATTTATATTTTTACGTTCAATCTTTATATAACTATGGCTTCAGGAATATTTGCAATTCTAGATGATATTGCAGCGTTGATGGATGATGTGGCAGTAGCGAGTAAAATCGCAACAAAAAAAACTGCTGGAATCTTAGGTGACGATTTAGCGGTTAATGCCGAAAAAGCGACTGGCTTTTTAGCTTCGCGCGAGCTCCCGGTTTTATGGGCAATTACAAAGGGCTCACTGCTCAATAAGTTGATAATTGTACCAATAGCATTATTACTGAATGTCTTTTTTCCAATTGCCATCAAATATATTTTAATCTTAGGAGGTTTCTATCTTGCTTTTGAAGGTGTTGAGAAGATTATTGAATACCTGTTCCATCGCAAACATCCTTCGGAGGAAACAAAAGTGGAGACTGTCGTTGCTGAAAACTCAGTTGCCGCTGAAAAAGCGAAGGTAAAATCGGCTATTACGACAGACTTTATTCTTTCTGTGGAAATCGTCATTATTGCTTTGGGAACGGTTCTGGGAAAAAGCTTGTCCTTACAAATTATTACGGTTTCGGTTGTTGCTTTTCTGGCCACAGTTGGGGTCTATGGTATTGTAGCTCTTATCGTTCGCATGGACGATGCTGGTTATAAATTAATTAAAACCTCACGTGAAAAAGGTCCTGTTGCGAGCCTAGGTCGGTTTTTAGTCCGTGCGCTACCCTTTGTTATCAAATTATTGGCTGTTGTAGGTACATTTGCTTTAATTCTGGTTTCAGGCGGAATATTTGCGCATTATATTGATTTCTTACACCATGCGCTACCAGCTCTGCCAGGAATGATAAAAGAGCTGTTATTTGGCCTAGGGGGAGGTCTTATCGTGGTGGTTTTATTTACGATCGGCAAAGGGCTGTTTAAAAAGAAAAAATAAACTCCTATTGATCTTTGATGATCGGCAACCCTATAACAAAAAAAGGCAGCAGATATATCTGCTGCCTTTTTTTGTTTCTGGCTCTTAAATTGTGTCTGTTGCCTCTGCCGCGGCATCGATTTCTACACGTTCACCTTTTGTATTAATCAAAATTACATCGTCCGAATCCGCTAATGAGACAGAAGCTACACCATCACTGAAAGAGGTAGCCCCGCTGTAGATAAATGGTATGGCCACTTTTCCCTGACCATCTAAATAACCATATTTTCCATCTTTACTAGCAAGAAAAAGATTAGGTTCTTCTGTAACTGAAATCAAATCGTAGTCGGGAGCAACGATTTTATTGGTCTTTATTTCAGTAAGATTATACCTGTCGTTTTCGATACTGATGAAATGCGTTGAATTATTTTCAGAAATATAGCTATACGTCGCCGGAACAATTATTTTGCCCGCCTGATTCAATATACCATATTTATTTTTCTGCTGAAATACGGCATAACCACCGTTAATAAACGATATCATATCATAATTTGGGGAAATTAAAATTTTGCCGGATTTATCCATGACCCCATATTTTTCGTTTAGTCCAAAAACCAGTTGTCCAAGGTGATCATCGTAACCTAAATAATCGTATTGAAAGGGGATGATTGGTTTACCAGCCAGATTAATGGCGCCATATTTTTCATTTTTATATTGAACTATACTAAGATCGCCAACAAATGGTGCGATATAGAGGTATTGTGCTGGTACAATTGTTTTTTCTTCGCTGTCTTGTACCCCTAGGAGATTAGTTGCAGCATCTTCAAATAAATACAGATTTTCAGCAATCTGGTTGTTTTCTTCCGAATCTTCCTCGGCGTCATAAATGGATGCTACTTGCTCATAATCCTCAGGTACGATAAAATCTTTATCGTCTAATTGGCTATCGGCGATGTTCTGGGCAATCATATCCATTCCGAGGGGTGTTGTTAGCTGTAGCACAGCCCCGGGGATTTTTTTGAATAGATCAAATCCCTCCCAATAGGTGGCTGGCAATTTATCGCTATACCAGATCGATAAGGTGCTGTTTTCGTCATTATCTTCTGAAATAGGAATTTCGACCTGAGCTAGTTTGCAGGGATAACCGGCAATCATTTTCGTCTGGTTTGGGACGAATTTGATCGTATGTGGGCTGAGCGCATTTTCTTTAACGACGTATTTTGCCAGTCCTGGGTACAATATAATTGATTGTTCTTCATTTTTTTTAATGAGAAAGATTGACTCTTCGCCGTCTCCGGAAGCCGATATAACTTTTATTTTATCATTGTTAACATACGCTTCGTAAACAGAAACTGGAGCTGCTTGTGCTTCTTCGCTGGGATCGACAGCATACGTAATGGCATAGTTGATCTTGAATGCTTTATTGATCTGTGCAAACGACATTGTGCTGGCCGCTAAGATAGCTGCGAATGATAGGGATATTTTTTTCATTTTCTTAAACTTTGAATGACAAATATCCTGATTCAAAGTGGGGAGTTTTATCCCTGAAATCCGTTATTTAACGATAAATCAACATGGTTCAATGGAATACATTGATTTTGGAGTTAGTTGAACGGCCTTTCCCATATTTAATCAATAACCAGTTGATATTTAAGTAGTAGACCAGGTAATTGTTCCGGACCAAATTTACTTTTTTTCATACGATTGACCTCAGGATCTAGCTGGATATTGATCGAAGACCGAAAATCGCAGCCCTCGAGATTGCATTGTACAAAGCGGGCATTTAGCAAATTCGTTTTTTTAAACAGCACCTGTTGAAGGTTGGCCCGTTCAAAATCCACATGTTGCAAAGAGCATTGTTCAAACTGGAACTTCTTTATATTTCTTTCAAAAAAAGAGGAGTAATCCAGAACCGAGTTGCTGAAATTGGCATGAAAGGAAAATGAACTACATTCATTAAAGTGTATGCCTAGCATTTTGCAGTCATTAAAAACAACATGATCTAGTTGTGTGCCCTTTAGACTGACATTGGAAAGATTACATGATTTAAATTCACAGTTTGTGAATAGGAGATCTACGAGTTCTGCGTTCTGGAAATCACATTGTTCAAAGGTGCATTTGTAGAATTCCTGAACTTGCTTTAGTTCAGCTGTAAATGTTTGTTTAGTGATTGTTTGTTCGACAAGTTCTTCCATTCTGTATCGTGTTGGCATTGATTTTAGCGAAAATAAGGAATTCTGCCGAATGATTTTACTTTAAAATAAAGTCAAAGGCGCTATTTCCGCTTGCGACCAAAATACCTGATTTCAGGGATAAAAAGAGGGATTTTTTATGGCTATTTTTGGCGTAGTCATAAAATATAATTCTTGGGGTGCTGGGGTCAAGACTGAAGTATTGTAGAACTCTGGTAGGTTTTTATATAGTTTGTTAAAGGGCACTGATCAGTGCCCTTTACTTTTTTAAATATTCCGATTCTCTATTTGCACAATGTTAGTTGTTCTTTAAATACTGACGCAGCACATATTGTAGAATACCGTCATTCTTAAAATACTCTATTTCAATGGCTGAATCGAGTCTTGCTTTTACTTGAAAATTGGTTACCGTTCCATTGTCATGTACCGCCGTTACCGAGAGAAGTTTATGGGGTGTTAAATCGGTCTCAAGTCCAGAGATGCTATAGACTTCTGTTCCATCTAGTCCTAATTTCTCTGCGTTTTCGTCGTTGATAAAGACAAGAGGTGCTACGCCCATACCGACAAGATTACTTCGGTGAATACGCTCGAAACTTTCAGCAATAACCGCGCGTACGCCAAGAAGGAATGTGCCCTTTGCTGCCCAATCTCTGGAGGAACCCGAACCATACTCTTTTCCGGCCAGTACGATGAGCGCTGTGTTGTTTTTGCGATATTCCATTGCGGTTTCATACACCGTCTTCACCTCATTGGTGGGGAAGTAACGGCTAAATCCACCCTCACGATCGGTAATTTTGTTTTTAATACGCACATTGGCAAATGTTCCGCGCATCATGACCTCGTGGTTCCCACGTCTAGATCCGTAAGAATTGAAATCTTCTTTACTTACCTGATGTGATCTGAGGTATTGTCCAGCTGCAGTTTCTTCTTTGAATGAACCAGCGGGTGAGATATGATCCGTAGTCACCGAGTCACCGAGATAAAGTAATACCCTTGCATTCTGAATATCCTGTATTGGATTAGGAACGGCTTGTAGATTTTCAAAAAATGGCGATTCTTTGATGTAGGTAGACGTGTTGTCCCACTGGTAATTTTGATCAAGATTCACTTCAAGTTCTTGCCAGTCTGTCGATCCGTCGAAGATGACATCATAGACTTCTTGGAAATCCGATTGTTTGACGCAAGCATGGACGGTTTCCATAATATCCTCGCGGCTTGGCCAAATATCTTTCAGATATACGGGCTGACCGTTAGGGTCGTAATCCAATGGTTCCTCCAAGAGATTAATATCCACTCGTCCGACCAGCGCATAGGCCACAACAAGCATCGGCGACATTAAGAAGTTCATTTTGACTTGTGGATGCACACGGGCCTCAAAATTTCGGTTACCAGATAATACCGAGGCAACAATCAATTCACCTTTTTCCACCGCTTCTGCTATTTGTGGTGGAAGAGGACCGGAGTTTCCAATACAGGAGGTACAACCGTAACCTACGGTATGAAAACGCAGGGCATCAAGATCAGCACTAAGTCCTGATCTTTCAAGGTATTGCGTAACGACTTTTGAGCCAGGGGCTAAAGAGGTCTTTACCCAGGATTTGGTGCGAAGTCCGCGCTCGATGGCGTTACGGGCCAATAATCCTGCACCGATCATGACCGTAGGGTTCGAGGTGTTGGTACAGCTTGTTATAGCTGCGATCGCAATACTGCCATCACTGACAATATACTCCTTATGATTGTGTTTGATGCGAACGGCATGAATAGACTCTTGAATAACTTCATGCGGTGAATCATGTTCGACAGGTACCTTACCAAAGGTAAACTCTGTTCCTGAACCGCCGTCAGCAAGCCAGGCAGATTCAGATCGCTGCAAAACAGGGACATATTGTCGATGGTGTTCGCTGTTCAAAAGTTGTGAAAATGTGGTTTTTAAATCCTTCACTAGAATTTTATCCTGAGGCCTTTTGGGCCCAGATACAGTTGGTTCGAGGCTTGATAAATCGAATTCAACTACCGACGAATATTGAATTTCTTCCTTGCCCGTGCGCCAGAGTAAATTGCTTTTACAATAATCTTCAACAATTTTAATCTGCTCTGCACTACGATTGGTGCTATGCATGTATTCAAGGGTTCGGTCATCAATCGGAAAATAGGTAACTGTACAGCCAAATTCTGGGGACATATTGGAAATTGTCGCACGATCTGTCACCGAAAGGCTGTCCAATCCATCGCCAAATACTTCAACAAATTTGCCCACAACACCTTTATCGCGAAGTATTTTTGTTATCGAAAGAACCATGTCTGTGGCGGTGCATGTCGCCGGTATTTTGCCGATAAGTTTAAGGCCGATAACTTCAGGACAGGTGAAAAAGATCGGTTGTCCAAGCATGGCTGCTTCAGCCTCAATACCACCAACTCCCCAACCCAGTACACCAATACCATTGACCATTGGTGTATGCGAATCCGTCCCTACTAAGGTATCCGGAAAAAGCCAATTGTCGCGTTCAATTACTCCTTTGGCAAGATATTCTAAATTGACCTGATGGCAGATACCCATACCCGGAGGAACAACGGTGAAATTTTTTAATCCTTTCTGTGCCCATTTAAGGAGTTCATAACGCTCGCGGTTGCGTTCATATTCCAACTCGACATTCTTGTCATACGAGTAGTCTGTGCCAAAGTAATCGACCTGAACGGAATGATCAATAACTAGATCCACAGGGATAGCGGGATTTATTTTTTGTCCATCCTTACCGTGACGGATAAATTCGGCACGTAGGGAAGCCATATCGACTACAGCAGGTACTCCGGTAAAGTCCTGCATTAAAATTCTGGCTGGTTTGAAGGGTATATCCTTGTCAACAGGTTGTGGAGTCCAATGAATCAGGGTATTGACATGCTCGTCCGTGATACTGAATCCATCATGGTTACGCAATACATTTTCCAGTAATATCCGGATGCTGAATGGTAGGTGCGTGATATTACCCTCAGGAAGATCTTTAATAGCACTATACTGGTAAATTTTTCCGTTAATTTCAATTTCTCGTATTGATTTCTCTTTGCTCATATTCATTTACTTATTTTCTTACTATATAATACACATATCCCCAAATTTGTTTGTAATATCTTTTACACATATCTTTCCGCTTTTGTATTCCAAAACGGAATTTATGCCTATATCGGCGCTAAAAAATGAATTAAAAAATAGGATAAAAAAAAGATTGCTTTTTCTGATTTAGAGACAATCAAATTAGGATGCAAACGTTATGTTAATGCTTAGAAACAGTGTTGTATGAGAAAAAGAGTAAATTATAGTGTCCTTTTCTTGGTTAGTTTGTTGTTTTGCAGCCCATTTCCGGGTAAAGCAAATACGCTTTCTGTTGCCGAAGGGGAGGGTAATTGCTGGACCGAAGGGTATGATCTTAGCTTTAGGGACAGTAAAAACAATGTGTTGAGCCTAAATCAACTCAAGGGGAAAGTTGTGGTTATTAATTTATGGGCGACATGGTGCCCACCTTGTCTTGCTGAGATGCCTTCATTGGATCAACTCTATCAGGATTTTAAAGGCAACGATAGTATTATTATTTTGTCTGTCGATATTGATGGAAATCTTAGCGCTTCGAGGAAATTTATGGCGAAAAGAAAATATAGTCTACCTGTCTATCAGTTAAATTCGGCGTTACCGAATGAATTGAGTACCACAAGCATACCCACAACAATTATTTTGGACAAGGCTGGTAAGTTGGTCATTAAGCATGTAGGTGGAATGAATTTTGGGTCGCAGAAATTTAGAAAATCCCTATTAGATTTAAGTAAGGAATAGATTTTGATGTTGGAGATTATATTAATATAATGGAAGATAATTTATGTTTCATTTAGCATTTATGGCATTTTCTTGCTAATTTTGCATGCTAATTGTATAAGGAGAAATTATCTATGCCGGTCAAACTTCCTAATAACCTTCCTGCCATTGAGCTGTTGAAAAAGGAGAATATATTTGTCATGAGTGATTTAAGAGCAAATGAGCAGGACATTAGACCGCTTCGCGTTTTAGTACTGAACTTGATGCCGCTTAAAATTACGACAGAGACAGATTTTATTCGTTTGCTGTCGAATAATCCTTTGCAGGTGGAAATGGAATTTTTGCGACTTGAAACGCATGTTTCAAAGAACACCCCCGAAGAGCATTTGGAGATGTTTTATAAGAGCTTGACTGAGGTTAAGGAGAATTTCTACGACGGAATGATTATTACGGGAGCTCCAGTTGAAATGGTTGCTTTCGAGGAAGTGACCTACTGGGCAGAAATTCAGACTATCTTCGATTGGGCACGAACCCATGTAACATCAAGTTTGTATATCTGTTGGGCGTCTCAAGCTGCATTGTATCATTTCTATGGTGTAGAGAAAAAGCCATTAGGGGAAAAGCTTTTTGGTGTATTTAAGCATACTACGTTAAACAAAAGACATCCGCTATTCCGTGGATTTGATGATGAGTTCTTTATACCGCACAGCCGCCATACGACCATTGAGAAGGATGATCTCCTGGTGAAAGAGGGTTTGGAAATTCTTTCGGAATCGCCGGAAGCAGGTATTGCTATTGTTTCTTCACGAGGTGGACGAGAATTTTATTTGACGGGACATTCAGAATATGCTCCTTTTACATTGGACGAAGAGTATAAAAGAGACTTGGAAAAAGGGCAGGAGATTGCTATGCCTGCAAATTATTATGTCGATGACAATCCCGAAAATCGTCCTTTAGTGCGCTGGACAAGCCATGCGAACCTGCTTTTCAATAACTGGTTGAATTACTTCGTGTATCAAGAAACTCCTTTTGATCTGAAAGATGTGGTTTACTTAGGCGAAATCAAACAAGGATAATTTAATTCATTTCAAACAAAAACGGCTAAAAAAGCATTCTATTCATGTTAAGTGATTAAATATGAAAAAGACTGCTTTACTAGTTTGTTCTGTTCTTTCATTTTTTTTATTGAAAGCACAGGTTACGCTAGAAGAAAATCAAAAACTCAAAGAAGCGAATGGTACTTTATGGTTTGCTAATCCGTGGGTCTGGATCGCTGGTATCGCCTTATTCTTCCTTATTTTTATCCTTGTACTACGCAAATCAACCCGTAATAAAGCATAGACCCAGCTATGCTTCTTAATTTTGGTTGCCATTAGAACCATATTTGTTGCATCAACAATAGAAGAACTTTTCTTAAGTTTGTGTATAGCGATAAACAAACTAAATATTTATATGAAGAAAAATCTACTTTTAACAGCCTTGTTAGCCTGCGGCTCGTTGGCAAGCCATGCGCAAAACAATGCAATCAATGTGAGTTACATGGATAAGGGTATTCGTCCGCAAGATGACTTTTATAATTTTGTGAACGGGCAATGGATGAAAACGGTCAAAATACCTTCCGATAAAGCACGTTGGGGTTCTTTTGACGAATTGCGTGAAAATACCGATATTGCTACTTTGAAGGTTTTGCAAGAATCATTATCTGGACAGTTCCAAAAGGGTACAGACAATCAGAAAATAGGTGATTTGTATAAATCATTTGTGGACATGAAAACACGTAATAAACTTGGTTTAGCGCCTGTTAAACCTTATCTCACTAAAATTGCAGCCATTAAGAATTTCGATGATTTATATAAATATCTTGTTGAGGTAGCACCCATTGGTGGAAATCCTTTTTTTAGTGGCTATGTATATGCACATCTTAAGAATTCCGATGTCAATACGGTATACCTTGGTGGCGGAAGTCTAGGTTTAGGACGTTCATATTATCAAGTAAAAGACAAGAAGAACGAAGAAACCTTAATTGACTATTCAAATTATATTTCTGCACTTTATGCTAAATCTGGCCAAGTTACGAAGGATTTAAAGGGTCCAAAAATTGTTGCTTTTGAAAAGCAAATGGCCGCAAACCTTAAAACTGTTGAGCAATCACGTGATGCTAATGGTCGATATAATCCGATCGCTGTAGCAGATCTAAAAAAGATGGTGAAAAACGTGGATATTGCAAAGTACCTAAAGGATGTCGGTTTTAAGGCTGATACTGTGATTGTGCCGGAAATAAAGTATTATGAGAATTTGGATCGAGTTTTCAATCCAGAAAATCTACCGCTAATCAAAGAGATATTGACATTTCATATTTTAAATAATGCAGCGTCATATACTACACAGGAGCTTAATGATCTGTATTTTGACTTCTGGGGTCGTAAGTTAAAAGGACAAAAGGAGCAGCGTGCTTTAGATAAGCGTGGTGTGGAATTTGTCAATTCGATCGCAGGAGAATTATTAGGGAAATTATATGTGAAAGAAAACTTCCCTCCGAAGGCCAAAGCTGAAGCTGAAGAACTTGTAAGCTATCTTGTTAAATCTTTCGGGCAGCATATCAAGGGATTAACTTGGATGTCGGATGAAACGAAAGTAAAGGCATTGGACAAACTGGCTAAGTTTAAAGTTAAAATTGGCTATCCGGATAAATGGAAAGATTATAGCAAACTTGATGTTGGTACATCGTTGTATGAAAATGTATTGGCTTCGAGTAAATGGGCATTTTACCAAAATTTGGCGAAACAAGATAAGCCAGTAGACAAGTCTGAATGGGGGATGACTCCGCAGACTGTAAACGCTTATTATAGCCCATTGTTTAACGAGATTGTCTTTCCGGCAGCGATTCTCCAGCCGCCATTTTATGATTATAAGGCTGATGCTGCAGTTAATTTTGGTGGTATCGGTGCGGTAATTGGTCATGAACTTTCGCATGGATTTGACGACCAGGGTGCGAAATACGATGGAAACGGAAACCTGAACAACTGGTGGAGCGACAGTGATAAGGCAAAATTTGAAGCAGCGGCTGATGCTTTGGTACGTCAATTTGAATCCTATGAACCTGTACCGGGCGTTTTTGTGAACGGTCGCTTTACATTGGGGGAGAATATAGGAGATTTGGGAGGCTCATCAGTTGCTTTTGATGCATTGCAACTCTATCTGAAAGATAAAGGAAATCCTGGATTAATAGATGGTTTTACGCAGGACCAGCGCTTTTTCCTTTCCTGGGCTACCATATGGAGAACGAAGACAACAGACGAGTTTGTGGTCAATCAAGTGAAAACTGATCCACATTCTCCGGCTCAGTACCGTGCTTTTGCGCCGATCATTAACCTGGATGCTTTCCATAAAGCTTGGGATACAAAGGACGGCGACAAAATGTTTGTTCCGGTCGATAAGCGTATCAAAATTTGGTAGTTATCAATCATTTTACAAAAGGCGGGTGCATTTAATTTTAAATACACCCGCTTTTTGTTTATTTAGTTTATACTATTTCATCCATTTCAGAACTAAATAGAACCCGATTGCCGTTGCAGATAAAGTCAATGCAGTTGCCCACCATAGTGTTGTGAAACCAAAGGAGTCAACTATGCTTGTCCCTAAAAGTGGTGAAAATATATTTGCAGCTGAAAAAGCAAGGGAATTGAAGCCCATGTATGCTCCTTGTGTTTTGGGTGTCGAGCGGTTAACAGAAACCGTTGCCATAAAGGGTAATGTCAGCATTTCGCCGAGACCAAATATAAAAAATGTGAAATATAACCAACTCAGCCCGCCTGTAAAATTTAGCATGGCATAAGAGCTGGCACATAAAAATGTTCCAAAGACGAGCGTGCTAATTAACGAGAATCTTTTTTCAGCGATATGGACGATAAACATCTCCAGCAATACGATAACGAAACCACTCCAACCGAGTAGAAATCCGATTTGGTGGTCGTTCAAATGATGAACCTCACGGTAGAAAAGGGGTAAAGTCGTAATCAGCTGAAAGAAACAAAATGAGAAAATACAACAAAAGATATTGAATAAGACAAAAGGCACGTCTGTATAAGGATTTCGTCCTTTTTGAGGCAATCCGTTTTCAGGAATAATCTCTTTTTTTGATTTGATATCGCTTCTTTTTTCTCGCTTATGAAAAAAGACAAAGAAAATCACTGCAGCGCAAAGGACGGCAAAAGAATTTCCATAAAAGATCCAATTGAATGAGATGGTGGCCAAAAAGCCAGCAACCGCTGGGCCGATTGAAAACCCCAAATTTATGGCTAGGCGATTCAAAGAAAAAGCGCGCGTGATATTTTCTGGTTTAGCGTAACTCGCCACTGACACCGAGTTTGCAGGTCTAAAGGCATCAAAGATTAAGCTTAACGTAAAAATCATGATGGATAACGACTGCACCTCTTTGAAATGTGGAATCAGTAAGAATAAAGGAGCGGCCAATACGAGACTTCCGAACTGAACCTTGAAACTACCAATCCGATCAGTCAGCCAGCCACCTATATAGGAACCACAAACGGAGCCGAATCCATAACTCATCAATACCACACCGACCTGTTTAATGTCAAAATGTAGAACCTGGGTCATGTAGAGACCAAGAAAGGGAATCACCATACTTCCCATTCTATTGATGAGCATAACTATGGCAAGTAGCCATGCGGCTTGAGACAGTCCCTTAAAGGAGTCGAGGTATATCGATAAAATTCTTTTCATTGAATGATGAATCAGCTTGTATAGATCGTATAAGGTTTTTAATTCATACGTCTTCTTGTCGTATTGGTAAAAAAAATGCCAAATTGATTAGTCAACTTGGCATTTATTAGAATTAGATCATATTATGCCAACATGGACTCTGGAATTGAAGGATTGACCTGATAGGTACTTGCGACCATTTGTTTCTTCTCAGACCCCGGTTCCATAATAAAGTCAATACGTCCCAGATTAATCCCGGCAAAACCGACTTGATTTACAACGGTCTTCGTTCCTTTTAAATTAGTAACCAGTGTTGGTTCATTTAAGAAGGTGTGGGTATGGCCGCCGATAATTAGGTCAATATCTGAGGTTTTAGCGGCAAGGATCAGATCGGACACTTTATCGTTTTCATATTGATAACCCAAATGCGATAAACAGATGACCAAATCACATTTGTGTTTTTCCTTCAATATGCGGACCACCTTGTTGGATACTTCAATAGGATCCAAATATTTCATTCCCTTGAAGTTATTGGGGTCAACCAATCCTTCAATATCTACTCCTAGTCCAAACACGCCTATTTTTATTCCGCCTTTATGGAATATGGTATAATCCTGGGTTTTCCCCTCCAATACAGTTCCTTTGAAGTCGTAATTGGCCGTTAAGAACGGAAATTTAGCGTGATCCAGGTATTTTACAAGACCGTTAAGACCATTGTCAAATTCATGATTTCCGAATGTCCCGGCATCATAACCCAGCTTTGTCATGAGATCAAGTTCAAGTTTTCCTCCAAAAAGATTAAAATAGGGGGTACCTTGAAACATGTCGCCTGCATCCAGTAATAGAAGATGTTCTTCTTCTTTGCGGATTTTATTGATAAGCGTACTTCGGCGCGCAACACCAGCCAATCCCTGATATTTACCGCCGTCCATCGGAAACGGTTCAATACGGCTATGAACATCGTTGGTATGTAAAATTGTAAGTTTTACCTTCTTACTCTTCGCGTCGACTTGAAAAGGAAGTGATCCCAAAGCAACTGCAGCAGAAAATCCACCAACTTGCTTGATAAACGATCTTCGGTTAATTGATTTTAATTCTTCCATCTAATTCTGCATTTACTTTTTTGCCTTCTTTCGTTAATTCACTCACATATTCAATCAAACCTTCACGCATACGTTGCGGATAGTCTGCCCGCGATACAGGTTGTGTCAACAGGGTAAGGTTGTCACCACCATTGGCAAGATAATCATAGGTCACTAGTTTATATAACTTATCGTCTTCAATAGCTTGACCTTTGATCTTGATGTCCTGAACTTTGTTGCCTGTAATTGTCAAAGTCATTCCAGCAATAGGTTGACCATGTGTTGTTGCAATATAGTCAGCAAGCTGACGAATCTGACTACCCTTGAGTTCGAGTATTGTCAATGTGTTCTCAAAGGGCATAACCTCGAAAATATGTCCTACGGTAATATCTCCTGCTTTAAGGTCATTTCGAATCCCACCCTTTGTTGCGAACGCTAAATCCGCAGGGTTATGGGCATTATGTTCACTCATCCACAACAAGGCTTCACAAAAAAAGTTGCCCATTAATGTTTCCGCTGTTTTCTCTTTTGTCAATGCTTTGTCCGCATGTCCAATCACACGGTTCATTTCCGCTTCCATTTTGTGCTTGAAGGGCTCGTAGATTGATACGACTGCAGGATCAGCTTGCATATCGCTATTGATATGATATTGTCGGAAATCTTTTTGCGTTGGATGGAGCTGTTTTGTACAACCTGTAACCATCAAAAGCGAAGCGACACCAAGACTACCAATAAAGGCAATTTGCTTCGATATATTCATTCTCTTTAATTTAACCAAATACTTTGCAAAGTTAGCCAATTATATATGAACAAATCTTATCCAATGTTAGCTAATTTTTAAAAACAACAAAAGCTTAACATTGTTACACATTAAGCTTTGTCCATATAATTAGAAAAATAACAACCTAGTGAACTAATTCCGTGTCAGGAATAGTATTGGCATCCATTTGGCAATCTGCTGTTTTTAAGTTCTCCAGCTTATTACCTTGTTGGATGATCTTTTTCCTTTTGCTGCGCAACGACAGTTTGGTGCGATACGCTTTCCAGTTCATCAACAAGACTGAAAATAGAATAACGGCTAAACCGACAATTTGCAGGGAGGTTACCACGTGCGAAGTGAAAAAATGACTTAAAATAAGTGCAATAATTGGGTTCACATACGCATAGGTACTTACTTCCATTGCTGGACGCACCTGCAATAACCAAATATAAGAGCTAAAAGCAAGAATTGAGCCAAATGTAATTAAATACCCTAAATTAAACCAGTCAACAGGTGCCACACTACGCAGTGTAAATGATGCATATTCGCCGGTAAAAAGCGCTGTGATATTAAAGAGGACACCTGCGGTAACCATTTGCCAAGCGGTCTTTACCATAACATGCAGATCCTCTTTTTCTTCTTTTTCAGATTTTTTAAAGTATTTGGAAATCAATGAACCTACAGTCCAAGCGATAGAACCCAATACTAAAATCGATAAGGCAATCACCTTAAGGGTGCCATCTGTATTGTCATTTGTCGCCATGATCTGTTCAGCAAATAGCATCACAACACCACAGAAACCTAATGCTACGCCGGCAACTGTGCTAATGCTGCTAAAGTTTTCTTTCCATTTTGGTTTGTCCAATAATATAAACCAGATTGCAGCAGCGGCAGCAATAATAGCGGCAACACCACCAGATACATATTGCTCGGCCCAGATAACCCCTGCCATATCGACGAAGAGCAATAAAAAACCTACGATTGCGGCTTCCTGAATAGAACGCTTGTTAAATAATTTATATCCTTTTATGGCGCAATATGTCATTAGGATTGCACTGGCTGCAACAAATCGAAACGAACCCAAAATAAATGGCGGGAAACTATGCAATGCTTTTTCTATAAAGAAAAAGGTAGAGCCCCATACCACATAAATAATGAAATAAGCAACAACAACCATGAATGGGCTAGCTGCCTTTTTTTGTCCTTGCAACATAATTAAACCTCCTTTCTATTACTCAGGTATCACAACCTGCTGATCTTCCTTGACTGTCTGAAGTACAATTGTTGTCCGTGTCGAAATAATACCTTCAACTTTACTTAAGGTATTTCGCATGAGATCCACTAAACCTGTAGAATCTGCAGTTCTTACTTTAATAAGATAACCATCATCACCTGCAATGTCATGTACTTCTTGAACTTCAGGGATTTCGGCAAGTGCCAACCCTACACCCTGTTCGCCAATAATATCATTGGCTTTGATAAAAATAAACGATAAAAGTTTTTGATCGACCGCGGCAGGATTGATCTTAGCACTATATTTTAAAATCACATCTTTTTGCTCAAGCTTCTTTACACGCTCGAGGATTGCTGATGGTGCCATACCTAATTCTCTTGCGATATCAGCATTGTTGATCCGTCCATTATCCTGCATTAAGCGCAAGATTTTATAGTCGACTTGGTCTAAATTATATTCTACTTTTGTCATTTCGACTGCAAAGGTAGCTAAAAAAGTATAATATTCAAAATTATTTATGCTATCCTGAATATTATTCTGATTAAACGGAGTGGTATGTGAATTTTATTCGAATTTACTGTAAAGAAATCTTAACCATTTGGGCTATGGTGCTTAAAGTAAGTATATTGCTTTTTAGGTCGCCCAAAGGTATAATTCAACAATTATACCTTTTTCTTAATTTCAGAATAATATTTCTTGTAGACAGGATGACCCCCAATCCAATCAGACAACCTAAACAGACACAACCAAAGCGATCCAAGGCGGCGAAGTAGGAGCGGCTTTGCTGTTCATGAAGGTAGACGATAATTAGGGCGACCATAGATGTTCGCGCCACAGCCATGATGTTGAGTAGCTTACAAGTAATCAATGACGCGACAATGCCGATAATCATGGCGTATAGTTGTGAAATAGGTACAAAATATAAACTAAGCCCGATTGCCGAGCCTATAAAATTGGATTTAGCGCGATCGATAGCTATTTTTTTTGATTCATTCTCTTGTGGCGAAATGACCAGTATAATCGATATGAGTGTCCAAGAAACAGAGTACTGGGGAAAGGATACAAAGAGTGGGTAACCTATAAGGAAGCCAATCAATACCCGAATGGTGTATATAATAAAATCAGAATGAAGCGTATAGCGAAGGAATAGATTACGCATATAAGGAAGATATCAATCGTTAACTAAATGATGTAGCGCCACAAAAATACACGCATTGTTTGAAGGAACGAAATAAAATTGACTTTTGTGGTAAATTACCCTGTTTTGCGTTTTTATGCGTTTTTTGTTTTTGATTTGTGCGTTTCTTGCATTCATCTCTTTTTCCGATGCATAAATTTGACTAAATTTGTTTCATACATTAAATGCAGATTAAGTGAAAGATCAAAATCAATTAGCCTTATTAGCGTCTCAACTCAAAGGGGAGCTCTTTTATACCAATGAAACCAAGGATCAAACGATGTTGCTTGCCTATTCGACCGATGCGTCCGTTTATCAGGAAAAGCCGTTGGCTGTGGCAATACCAGCTGATATTGATGACATTAAAAAATTAATTGATTTTGCACAGCAGCATAGGATGACAATAATACCACGTACTGCCGGTACCTCTTTGGCGGGACAGGTTGTAGGCCATGGTATTATTATGGATATTTCGCGTCATTTTAACGGTATTATTGAACTTAATATCGAAGAGCAGTGGGTTCGGGTGCAACCAGGCGTGATCCGTGACGACTTAAATAGTTATCTTAAACCATTCGGACTGATGTTTGGGCCTGAAACTTCGACGGCAAGCCGTGCCATGGTTGGTGGAATGATTGGCAATAACTCTTCGGGTTTGCATTCAATTGTCTGGGGAGATACACGGCACAATTTGATTTCGGCCAACGTACTTTTGGACGACTGTTCTGAAGTGACTTTTGAGGCGCTTGATGAAGCAGCATATTTTAAGAAATTATTATTAGCTGGTCGTGAGGGGGATATCTACCGTAATATGAATGAATTATTGACAGATCCACAGCATTTAAGTGCCATAGAAGCGGGCTACCCCAAACGTTCCATCACAAGAAGAAATACCGGTTATGCATTGGATATTCTTGCTGATCGTTCGGCCCCTTTCAATATGTGTAATTTATTAGCAGGGTCCGAAGGAACTTTGGCGATCGTTACAGAGGCGAAACTCAAATTGATGTCCTTACCACCTCAGGAGTTAGGTTTACTCTGTGTTCATTTTGCAGATATGGTAGAGTGTATGCATGGCAACGTGATTGCCTTGGAACATAAACCAGAAGCATCTGAATTGGTAGACAAATACATCATGGATTTCACGGTTGGGCATCCAACCTATAAGTATAATCGTTTTTTTATTGAGGGGGATCCCCAAGCTTTATTAATTGTTGAGTTTAGGGGGCTTACAGCTGCCGAAACAGAGGCGAAAGCGATGGCATTGAAAGAAGATCTAATTGCTCGTGGCTTAGGATATGCCTATCCTTATATTACCGGTATTGAACAGACGAATTTAGTTTGGGATGTACGCAAAGCGGGCCTTGGTTTAATCCGTAATTTGCCTGGGGACAGTCAGCCTGTAAATTTGATTGAAGATTGTGCTGTTTCCCCTGAGGACCTACCTGCTTACGTGCGGGATATTCAAAAGCTTTTGATAGAAGAGGGCGTACATGCATCTTATTATGCGCATGCTGGAGCGGGAGAGCTGCATATCGAACCCTTTGTAAATCTGAAAACAGCAGCCGGGAAACGTACTTTTCGTTCAATCCTCGAGAAGACGAGTGATCTTGTGTTAAAATATAACGGCTCGCTGAGTGGTGAGCACGGTGATGGTCGTCTGCGCGGAGAGTTTATTGGCAAAGTGCTTGGCGAAAAAGTTTATAAATTACTTGAGGAAGTCAAATTCATCTTTGACCCACAGGGAGTTTTTAATGCAAATAAGATTGTTAACACACCGCCGATGGATTCTCATTTGCGCTATGATAACGATAACAACCGAACTGAAATAAAGACCTACTTCGATTTCTCCAAAGATGAGTCTATCCTTCGGCTGGCGGAGAAGTGTTCTGGTTCGGGAGATTGCCGAAAGACTGAAATTACCGGTGGAACAATGTGTCCGTCGTTTATGGCTACACGTGATGAAAAAGATACAACACGGGCACGGGCAAATATGCTACGTCAGTTTTTGACGAATTCCACAAAGAAAAACCGTTTCGATCATGAAGAGATCAAAGAGGTCATGGATCTCTGTCTAAGCTGCAAAGGCTGTAAAACGGAGTGTCCTTCCAGCGTTGATGTTGCTAAAATGAAAGCAGAATTTTTACAACACTATTATGATGAGCATGGCGCGGGGTTTAGAACAAAATTAATTGCTAATTTCACCCAGTCTCAGAAACTCGGATCGTGGGTTGCACCTCTTTATAATTTTGTGGTCAAAAATGATTTCTTGTCAGGAATGGTCAAAAAAACAGTAGGATTTGCGCCAAAGCGTTCCTTGCCAACCGTCAATGGAACGACCTTAACCCAATGGGTAAAAAAACAAGCAGTGGTAAGTGATGCCAAGCGTCGTGTTTATCTTTTTTCGGATGAGTTTACGGAATATAATGATGCAGAGATCGGTATTACAGCATACAAATTGTTAACGGCATTGGGGTATGAAATAGTCATTCCAAAACATGTGCAAAGTGGGCGGACTTATCTTTCCAAAGGATTTGTGAAAGAAGCAAAGAAGATTGCGAATCAAAATATCCATTTCTTAAAGGGATTAATTACGGATGATACGCCACTTTTAGGCGTTGAACCATCAGGAATAATTACATTTAGAGACGAGTATTTGAGTTTAGTAGACGATGATTTACGAGTTGAGGCACAAAAAGTAGCCAAAAATGCGTTGATGATTGACGAATTTCTGTTGACTGAAATGAAGGCAGGACGTATTCATCCGGAACAGTTTACTGGAACAACAAAAAAGATAAAGCTGCATGGTCACTGTTACCAAAAGGCTTTTCACCTCGTGACTGTGACAGAACAGGTTCTATCATTCCCGACGAATTTTAGCGTAGAAACTATTCCTTCGGGCTGTTGTGGTATGGCAGGATCATTTGGTTATGAGGCTGAACATTATGATGTTTCGATGAAAGTGGCCGAACTGGTTTTGTTACCTACCATACGTAAAACATCATCCGATACGCTAATTGCTGCGGCGGGCACTTCCTGTAGGCATCAGATTAAAGATGGTGTAGGAAGAAAATCTTATCATCCTGTGGAAATTTTATACGATGCTTTATTGAAATAAAATAAAAACATTGATAATAGTTGTTTGTTATCAGTAATAATGGTAATATTATAAGAGCAATATTCATTAATAACTGATAACAAACAATTCAATATGTACAAGATTCAATCTATAGCATTTCTTGCTACCGCTACGGTGCTGATGGCTAGTTGCGGAAATTCCAATCAGAAGAAAACTGATGGAAGTGATACAACAACGGTTAACAAAATTGAAGGTGTAAAAATCGAACAATTTACGAATGGTACACCGGGCGCAGAAAAGAAGAACTTTTTTCTACGTATCACAGATGAGATCTTAACCGATTCAAGTCGTATTTATATCACAAAATCTCTTTACAAACAAGATACTGTAGGAGCGAAGTTTGAGGTTGTAGATTTTATACCCGCAGGTATAATAGATGGCCAGCCGAGTGATGACGTCGGTTTTACCAAAGGTAAAATTAGAATCTCGTCATCGGGCCAACAGTCTGACAATTTAATTAAAGCGTTAGGGGAATTATTTCAGACGCCTACAACGGATTCTTTTACAAAAGATGTAATTCTTCCGAATGTGTTTTCATCCAATAAGGTGAATGCTGACTTGTCCAAAAAAACAGCCTATAGCTTTAAATTATTTTTGGATAATAAAAAAGCTGCTCCAGCGGAGCTCTTCTTTAATGTAGACACATATAAGCATTCTATTGAATTTTCAGAGAAAGATCCTTCGTTCCGTGCTGGTTTGTTGTCAGCGTTAACCGGTAAATAGGGAAGCTGTGACATGTGCCGCTACTTCGATGAGCCCTAAGTTGTATGCTCAGGTGTAGTGTATAGATTGATTATAAAATAAAAACGGCTAGAAATTATCTAGCCGTTTTTATTTTATATGAAAAAGAGATAGATTTGTACTAATATATTTAGTTTACAATGAAACGTTCCGGCACTGCAGATCTCCCATTACATTATGGAAAAGTACCAGCGTGGCTTTACGAACGAATGGCTTCCCTAGGCCGTTCAATAGTTGAAGTTATCCTCATGGATTATGGTAAAGATGAAGTTTTAAGAAGACTGGCGGATCCATTCTGGTTTCAGAGTTTCGGTGCTGTTCTCGGGATGGATTGGCATTCTTCAGGTATCACAACGGCTGTTATGGGGGCATTAAAACGCGCTATTAATCCAGATGCGAAGTCGCTGGGGCTTTATATCTGTGGGGGGAAAGGCAAGTTGTCAATGCAGACTCCACAGGAACTACTTCAGTTGTCAGATCGAATTGGGTTGGATGGCAACGGCTTGATTCGCAGCAGTAAGCTTGTCGCTAAAGTGGATAACACAGCCATTCAAGATGGTTACCAACTGTATTTACATAATTTTATCGTAACAGATCAGGGTAATTGGTCTGTTGTCCAGCAAGGTATGCATGAAAAAGATGGTACTGCTCGTCGCTACCATTGGCATTCTGAAAAGGTCAAATCGTTCGTTGAAGAACCTCATGCTGGTATCAGTGGGCCTTCGCAAGGTATAATCCTCAACTTGACAGCAGCAGAAGCGGCTGCCAATAGAGCCGGTATCATGACTATAGTGAGAGAGGATTCAAGTAAAGTAATGCAAGATTTCGCTAAACTTATTATGCCAGCTCATCACGATGTACGTGCTGCAGATGTTGACTTGAAAAGATTGGGAGCGATGTTGTACGTCGCCCGAGAAAGTCAACCAAGCCATTTTGAAGATCTACTGCTGTTAAAAGGAGTTGGTCCACGCACGTTACAGTCATTGGCCCTGGTTAGTGAGGTGATCCATGGAGCGCCTTCACGGTTCAACGACCCCGCACGATTTTCCTTTGCTCATGGCGGAAAAGATGGACATCCTTTTCCGGTTCCATTAACCATTTACGATGAGAGCATTCAGATTTTACAAAAAGGTGTTGAAAAATCTAAACTGGGTTATGGTGAAAAGTTAAAATCAATAAACAAGTTGCACCAGATCGTCGTGGATAGCGAAAGAGATTTTCAGCCACAGTTTGATATTCAGCAAATTATAGCGGAGGAACGGAGGGATTCTTGGAAGTATGGAGGCAGGACAGTCTTTGGAGATGCAGAACCTTTGCGAACAAATGGACGGGGTTTGCAATTATCACTTTTCTAGCGGAAATCTGCGGATTGTAATTGTTTTGTTAAAATGTGTTAAAGATCGTTAAAATTATTTGTACGCTAGTATATTTGCTCCGCAATGAAAGCGGTTATTACCATATTCCTTTTCCTATGCTTCTTATTTATCAGAAGCAGTAATAGCCATGCTGTGCTCATTGAATCCGATCGACCAGCTGTCAGTTTTATGTATCAGCATAATCATGCTGACATGCAGCAGTATATTGATGCATCGGTTGATCACATCGATCCGCTATTTTATGGTAATATACACAGTGATAATCCCGTTATAGAGGAGTTTGATGCCGAGAATTTTCAATTGACCAAGGATTTGCAGGTAACGTCTCAATTTGTTGCGCTGCTGCTTTTTGCAATTGTCCTTTTTGTTTTTGTTTTTCGATTTGCAAAGAAGATTCCTTTTTGCAATTTCATAGCCTATCTTTTCCCTCAAAGATACGTTCTTCAACAAAACTGGAGAATTTAAAATATTCCCTTCGAAATTTCATATGCTTTGGTGGATATCCTAAGGGATGCTCCATTGCGTTGTAATCGATTTGTACAATCTATTAACAAGTCGAAACGGCCATAAACCAAAGTAGAGGTTATTTCACCAACCAGCACAACAAACAATCAAACTTATTTTTTTAATTAGACGCTTACAAATGAAAAGAGTATTTATGCTCGCTAGTTTGGCTATTAGCTTATGCCAAATCGGGTGTACTTCCAAAAAGGAAGAAAAGGAAGAAAAAGAGAAATTCACAGCGACCTCTCCGGTACAAATGGATACAACTATCCGTAAGGATTTTGTCTCCCAGATTAGATCTTTCCGAAATATTGAGCTTCGGGCTCAAGAGAAGGGCTATCTTGAACAGATTTTCGTGGACGAAGGACAATTTGTCCATAAGGGGCAACTACTTTTTCGGATTATGCCGAAGATGTATGAGGCCGAATACCGCAAATCTTCTGCAGAAGTTAATGTAGCGGAAATTGAAGTTCAAAATACAAAAACATTAGCTGATAAAAATGTTGTATCGCCCAACGAACTCGCTATGGCTAAAGCGAAGCTTGAGCAAGCCAAAGCCGAGGCAGCGATTGCAAAATTACATCTCTCCTTTACAGAAATCAGGGCACCTTTTGACGGAACGATTGATCGGATTCCATTGAAATTGGGGAGTTTGGTGGATGAAGGCGAATTATTGACAAGTCTGTCTGATAATAGTGAGATGTTGGTTTATTTCAATGTTTCCGAACCAGAATATTTAAGTTATCAAACTAACGTTAGTAAACGCGGGGATACCCATGTGGGCCTGCTACTTGCCAATAATGAGCTATTTGCTCAAAATGGTCTTGTAGAGACCATAGAAAGTGAATTTAACAGTGAAACAGGAAATATTGCTTTTAGAGCGAAATTTCCCAACCCAAACCGTCTATTAAAACATGGCGAGAGCGGCAAGGTGGTGATGAACTTTCCGTTGAAACAGGTTTTAATTATTCCACAGAAAGCGACATACGAAATGCAGGACCGTAAATATGTGTATGTAGTCGATAAGGATGGGAAATTAAAAGCTCGTCATATCACAATCGGTAACTCCCTACCAGATCTGTATGTGGTAACGAGCGGACTTCAAAAAGATGATAAATTTTTGTTGGACGGTATTCAGAAAGCAAAAGAGGATGATAAAATCAGCTACAGCTTTGTGCAACCTAAAGACGCCATTTCAAATTTGAAGTTAAAAACAGAATAGACCCCTTACACTTAAATTACTATGTTTAGTCGTTTTATAAATAGACCAGTACTTTCAATCGTTATATCACTGATCATTGTGTTTTTGGGTGTGCTTTCTATGGTACAGCTTCCTGTAACACAATTTCCATCTATATCGCCACCGAAGGTGAATATCACTGCGGAGTACCCTGGAGCAAATGGTGAGTTGATGATTAAATCAGTTATCATACCGCTAGAGCGGGCGATAAATGGGGTTCCGGGCATGAAATACATGGCTTCTGATGCCGGTAACGACGGGGAAGCAAGTATCCAGGTGGTATTCAACCTAGGAACAGATCCGAATCAGGCTTCATTAAATGTGCAGAACCGTGTGGCTTCTGTGGTGAATAAGCTTCCTCCAATTGTGGTACGTGAGGGGGTGAAGATTACACGTGAAGAATCCAATATGCTCATGTACATCAATCTCTATAGCAAAGACAAGGAGCTTGATGGAAACTTTATGTATAACTATGCGGACATGAACATTGTCTCCGAATTACGTCGTGTAGACGGTGTTGGGGTGGCTAATATTCTTGGAACGCGCGAATTAGCGATGCGTATTTGGTTGAAACCAGATCGTATGACAGCCTACAAGATTTCTGCAGAAGAGGTGATGAAAGCCTTATCAGAGCAGAGTTTGGAAGCCTCACCAGGTAAAGCCGGCGAGTCATCTGGTATGACCTCCCAATCTTTTGAATATGTATTGAAATACCCCGGACGTTTTACGACAACTGAAGGCTATGGCAATATCGTGTTACGTGCGGGTGAGAATGGTGAAATGTTACGCTTAAAAGATGTTGCAGACATCAAATTCGGTTCGGCGATGTATGATATCTATTCTACACTGAACGGAAAACCATCCGCAGCCATTGTCTTAAAACAATCCTATGGAAGTAATGCTTCTCAGGTAATCCAAGACGTTAAAAGCAAAATGAAGGAATTGAAGGCATCTTTTCCTAAAGGACTGGATTACGAAATCAGTTATGACGTTTCAAAATTTTTGGATGCATCCATGGAAAAGGTAGTCCATACTTTATTGGAAGCATTTGTGCTTGTTGCTATTGTCGTCTTTCTATTCTTAGGAGATTGGCGCTCGACCTTGATTCCAACCATTGCAGTGCCCGTTTCATTGGTGGGATCATTTTTGTTCATGCAATTTTTTGGAATTACCATCAACTTGATCACCCTATTTGCATTGGTGCTTGCCATTGGTGTGGTTGTGGATGATGCGATTGTGGTTATTGAAGCTGTCCATGCCAAGATGGAGGAGCTTCATATTTCGGCCTATAAGGCGACCAAAAAAGCGATGCATGAAATCAGCGGTGCCATTGTTGCGATCACATTCCTCATGGCGGCGGTTTTTATCCCCGTTGCCTTTATGTCTGGTCCCGTAGGGATATTCTATCGGCAGTTTTCCATTACCATGGCAACATCTATCATCCTATCGGGTGTTGTGGCATTGACACTGACTCCAGCATTATGTGCGATCATGCTGAAGAATAATCATGGCAAGGCGAGAAAGAAATCTATTATCGATAAGTTTCTTGATTCCTTCAATAGATTGTTTGACAAGATGTCCAACAAATATGTTTACTTGTTGAAAGGGATAGTGGATAAACGGGTGTTTACATTTTTAGTCTTAATTGGTTTTTGTATTGGAGCCTACTTTTTGAATAATGCTGTTCCTGCAGGTTTTATCCCCAATGAAGACCAGGGGATGATTTATGCCATTATTCAAACGCCGCCAGGATCAACATTGGAACGAACCAATCTAGCGGCCCAGACATTGCAAAAAGAAGCTGAAAACATTGATGGTGTACAATCGGTATCGTCGTTAGCTGGTTATGAAATCCTGACTGAAGGAACCGGGGCAAATACGGGTACTTGTTTGATCAACTTGAAAAGCTGGGAAGAACGTAAAGAATCCTCGCAAGAGATTATTGAGCAACTAGAGGCCGCTGCCAAAAATATCCCAGGGGCGTCTATCGAGTTTTTCCAACCACCAGCCGTACCGGGCTATGGTGCCGCGGGTGGATTTGAGCTTCGTCTTCTGGACAAAGCAGGTTCTGGTGACTACAAGAAAATGGAAACGGTAAGTAAGGATTTTGTACGTGAGCTGAACAAGAGACCTGAATTATCGTCGGTATTTACCTTCTACAGCGCGAGTTTTCCGCAGTATATGTTGCATATAGACAATGATCTGGCGCAACAGAAGGGTGTTACCATTGATAATGCGCTGAATACGCTTTCGACCTTGGTTGGTAGTAATTACGAAACGAACTTCATTAAGTACGATCGCCAATATAAAGTTATGGTTCAGGCTTTGCCGCAATACAGGGCTTTGCCGGAAGATATCTTAAAGCTATATGTGAAGAATGAAAAAGATGAGATGGTTCCATTTTCAGCATTTATGCATATGGAAAAGGTTTACGGTCTTTCTGAGATCACTCGGCACAATATGTATATGGCATCTGAGATCTCAGGTTCTGCCGCACCGGGTTACAGTAGTGGTGAAGCAATTCAGGTAATTAATGAAGTCGCTGCCAAAACGTTACCTCGAGGCTATGGCATTGACTGGGCTGGTATCTCCAAAGATCAGGTAGGTCGTGGAAATCAGGCAATTTATATCTTCTTAATTTGTCTTGGTTTCGTTTATTTGATACTTTCCGCACAGTATGAGAGCTTTATTATGCCTTTTGCCGTGTTGCTTTCTTTACCAATCGGAATCTTTGGGGCCTTTCTATTATTGAAGTTATTGGGATTGGAAAACAACATTTATGCACAGGTCGCTTTGGTCATGCTCATAGGTTTACTTGGTAAAAATGCGGTGTTGATTGTTGAGTTTGCTGCCCAGCGGCATTCGCAAGGATTGAGTATTATTGAAGCTGCCTTGGATGGTGCAAAAGTTAGGTTTAGACCCATTTTGATGACGTCTTTTGCCTTTATAGCAGGCTTGATTCCCTTAGTTATGGCGTCTGGCCCAGGTGCAATAGGGAACCGTACGATCGGTACGGCAGCAGCGGGAGGTATGTTGTTTGGAACAGTGTTCGGTATTTTAGTGATACCAGGCTTGTACTATATCTTCGGAACTATTGCCTCTAGACGTAAGCTTATTAAACACGAAGATGAAAATCCATTAACTGAAGAACTTGATAATAATGACTAATCGCAGAAAAATACAATGGGTCATTGCATTTTCGCTTTCAGCAGCAGTGACGGGATGTAAGGTTCCGAAAGCGACACAAATAAAGGAGAATAAATTTGTTCCGCAGCAATTTACAGACGTAGATAAATCTGACACAACGAATTCAGCATCGGTTAAGTGGCGTGAATTTTTTACTGATCCAAATCTAGTTGTATTAATAGATACAGCGTTAAAAAACAATCAGGAACTGAATGTTACTTTGCAGGAGTTGGCAATCGCAAAGAATGATATTCTTTTACGAAAAGGGGCGTTGAAACCTACGGTTGGTTTACGTGCTGGAGGAGGTGTTGAAAAAGTTGGACGATATACCAGCCAGGGGGCGGGTGATGCCAGCACAGAAATTGCTCCTGGAAAGGAAATGCCGGATCCACTAGGAGATTTGACAATTGGTGCGTATGCAAGCTGGGAAATCGACGTTTGGAAAAAACTTAAGGACTCCGAGCAAGCCGCACTCAACCGTTATCTTGCTACGGTAGAAGGGAAAAATTTTGTCTTGAGTAGCCTTATTGCCGAGGTTGCCCGTTCGTATTATGAATTATTGGCATTGGACAATCAGTTGACCATTATCAAACAGAATATCGAGCTACAGGACAATGCGCTTTCGGTAATCCGATTGCAGAAGCAGGCTGCTCGTGTAACAGAACTGGCGGTTCAAAAGTTTGAAGCTGAAGTATTGAAAACCAAAGGTATGGAATTTGAGACGAGGCAGCAGATCAAAGAAACTGAAAACCGCATTAATTTTCTGTTGGGACGTTTTCCACAAGAGATCAAACGCGACAAAAGCAATTTTGTCGATTTGATCCCGGCGAAGGTTCAAACAGGCATACCGAGCCAATTACTAAGCAATAGACCTGATATTCGTGAGGCAGAATATGAGCTCGCTGCCGCGAAATTGGATGTACAGATCGCACGGAAAGAGTTTTACCCTTCTTTGGAGATTTCGGCTGCTTTGGGTTTACAGGCATTCAAGCCTTCTTATCTATTTAAGATGCCTGAATCAGTTTTGTATAATCTAATAGGGGAGCTTGCAGCACCATTGATCAACAAAAACGGGCTTAAAGCTGAATTTAATACGGCCAACGCGAAACAAATACAGGCTGTATATAATTACGAGAAGACAATTCTGAATGCTTACTTAGAAGTCTCTACACAACTTTCTAATATTGAAAACCTAGGGCGCAGCTACGATTTCAAAACAAAAGAAGTTGAGGTTCTGAATAATTCCGTGTCTGTGTCAAATGATCTCTTTAAATCAGCGAGGGCAGACTACATGGAGGTTTTGATGACACAACGCGATGTGCTGGATTCGAAACTTGAATTGATAGAAACGAAGAAGCAGCAGCTCAATGCTGTTGTCAATATCTATAAAGATTTGGGAGGAGGCTGGAAATAAGTTGTTTGTTTGAATGGACCCCGCTAGGCGGGGTTCTTTTTTTATAAGCCCGTGCAAACTTCTTTCTTGTGGAAATAGAATTAATGCTTATTTTTAATCCTTATTTAATCAATCGTATTTGTTTTATGGAATCACAAGAGTACATTCTTATCAATGATGACGCTGAAAGGGGAGTGTTTTATAAAAAAACTTATCTTCATGTTGCGCTTTCGATTTTGGCATTTATCGTTTTGGAAACTTTGCTGATCAAATTGATCCCTTATGATTTTATCGTTTGGATGGTTAGCGGAAAATTTATTTGGTTATTCTTATTGGGATGTTTTTGGTTAGGGTCCACACTTTCATCAAGATGGACACTTTCGCAAAGCCGTCAAACCCAATATCTAGGACTAGCTTTCTATATTGTACTGGAAGCAATCATCTTCCTCCCAATGATTTTTATGGCGGTGTTTATGACGGAAGGTATTAGTGTCATTTATCAAGCAAGTATAATGACTTTGGCATTGTTTACTGGGCTTACCGTCGTAGCATTTGTATCCAATAAAGATTTTTCATTTCTCAGGAATATCCTGGTAATTGGAGGCTTCTTATCTTTGGGGGCAATTGTCGCTGGCGCTATTTTTGGTTTTGAACTTGGATTATGGTTCTCGGTTGCAATGATTGGCCTTGCTTCCGGAAGCATACTCTATCAAACTCAAAATCTGAAGTATAGTTACGGCAACGAACAATATGTTGGGGCGGCCCTACAGCTATTTTCATCGATAATGTTGCTGTTCTGGTACATTCTACGAATTTTAATGCGGAGAAGATAAATTTTGTTCCTTTTGAAAATAAGAAAAGGTGGTTAAAGTAAAGTTTATTTTAACCACCTTTTTTTGCTTTGTATAGTTTCTATTTTAGTATGTTTTTCAGATTTTTCAGTCCCTGATCGAAATCTTTGTTCATATTCATAAATAAGTTCATAAAGTTCCATGGATAGGGCGATTTTCCTGAAATCCCCCAAGTCACTGAGGTTTGATTAGGCGAGATCTCTTTTAGGATAAAATAACCTTTGGCTGGTTCACCCATGCCGAAATCGAGGGACGTTTCGATCGTTTCGCCATCGACTATTTTTGTAATAGTCTGTGAACCTTTACCAACTTTCCTACCATCCCAGCTGGATTTATAGCCAACTTGACCATCTACACCCTGTTCAGTTTTTTTCATTTCTGGGTCTGAAAGCTGCCATACACCAAAGTTATCTTGGTTCTTAAGCATTTTTAGGTAGTTGAACACTTCCTGCTTTGGCTTATCGATCGTGATCTCACTTTCGGCCGAGAAGTCTTTACTGACGAAGATCGCTGTAATTAAGGGGATAGCGACGATGATCGCTAAAACAATGAGGATTTTTTTTATGATTTTCATAATCATGTATTTATATAGGTTTTCCTAATAAAGATAAATGATAATTGGGATTTTAACAGGAAAATAAAAGGAAATTATTTGTAAATGAAAAAGCCTTTTCCAATATTGGAAAAGGCTTTTTTGCGAAAGCGCCTAAAACTACTTTAATAGTTCCAAATGCGTGCTGATGCCAATTCTATTCCATGCATTTATGGTAATAATCGCCATAATAATCTGAGCAATCTCTTTTTCTTCAAATATCTCTTTTGCTTTTTGAAAAGTGCTTTCTGTTAATCCCTTATGATGGATTAAAGTGATCTCTTCTGTCATCTCCAACAATATCTGCTCTTCCTTGGTGAATAGATCCGTTTCTCGCCAGGCATTTAATAAAAATATCCGTTGTGGAGTTTCACCATACTTCAGTGCATCCTTTTTGTGCATATCTAAGCAAAAGGCGCAGCCATTGATCTGTGAAGCACGTATTTTTATGAGTTCCTTCTGAATAGGATTTAAAAAAATATCGTTGAGATATGTTTCCAATCCCATTATCGCCTTATAGGCGGTTGCATCTACTTTTGCAATATTAAATCGTGTGGTCATTGTTTTAAATTTTGATAAGACAAAGTTGCATCAAACATTCAACACAAAAGTTAAACTGGTTTAAGAACGGAAATTTCACTGATGAATACAATCCTGCACGCGATTGACAAACAAATAGATCTGACTAGCCTGATACTATCAGGTAATAGTTGTCGGGGTCACGTAGGATAAATTGATTCTTCAAAGAATTCTCATTGAAATGTATATCTTTCTCTATGACTGCATTTAGCAAAGTGGCGTTTTCGAAAATTTGCTGTAAATTGTCAACTCTAAAGAATAATATGAGTCCATTCCCTGCCTGTATTTGATCCCGCATAGTAGGGTGATCATGTTCACCCCATTTGTGTAAACAGAGAATAACAGTTCCGTTATCTGTGAGAATTTCAAATGTTTCTCCTCCATGTTGACCGGTACAGCCTAAAAGCTTTTGATAGAATTGTGAGCTTTTGGGAACGTTTTCCACTGCGATGATTGGTTCTGTCCGTATCATGTTATCGTTGACTTGAATTTACTAAGGTTAATAAAAGAGACTTAGTGATTTCTCTTTCACCAAATCTAATATCATGCGATAAGCGGCCACCGAGTTGCCGTGTTGATCCAATGCTGGACTATAGGCCCCTATACCCATTTTATTCGGTACACTTACAGCGATTCCGCCACCCACGCCCGATTTACTTGGAAGTCCTACAGTTCTGGCATATTCGCCGCTAAATTCGTACATCCCTGCAATGAGCATTTGCGATTGAACTAGCTGAGATAGACTTGGATTATTGTATTGCTTATTTCCATCATAGCGCACACAGTGATTGGCAAAAAAGAAACCTATTTTAGCCAGATCCTCTGCGGTTATCTCAATTGAGCACTGTTTAAAATAATTATTTAGTTTATCTTCACCTTCACCATCAATGAGTCCATTGTTGCGCATCAGGTAGAACATACCTCTGTTTCGATTTCCAGTCTCCCGTTCCGAATTATATACGGATTTATTATAATCAATCTTTTCATTATTTGTTATAAAACGAATCATATTGCGTATTTTAAGAAAAGGTTCCTCACCTGTTCCTTTAATAAGCGATGTCGTTAAAATGGCGCCAGCGTTCATCATTGGATTGAACGGTTTACCCGATGTTTCCAAATTCGCAAAATGATTGAAAGGTTTGTCCGTGCCATAGTATCCCATATTATTGAAAACAACTTGCTCGCCATTTTCCAGTACGGCAATCATCAGGGAAACAATTTTTGAAATACTCTGAATTGTAAATCTTTGCTGTACGTCGCCGATACTAACAATTGTTCCATCACTATTTACGACCGAAAGAGCAATGGACGATGCGTTGGCTTTACCCAATTCCGGAATATAATCGGCCACTTTACCTTCATTGAATGACTGTCTATTTTTATCCAATATTTTATCCAATAATGCTTTATCAACAATCGCAGTTTTAGTAGCCTGCTGGTTTTGAATACTATTTTGAGCAAAGGCTACAGGAATTGATCCGCAAGATATCAAGCCAATAATACAGGTTACCAACCTAACATTTTTTCTCATTTTTTAATTATTTATTCGTTCCAAAGATAGGGAACAGTGTATTAAAAAGAAAAGAGGTGCCCAATAGATAACGTTTTTAGCACCTCTTCCTGGTAGATCATCCTTTAGGCTGCATTTGGAGCTGGGTCTACATTCCAACCGGAAAGTATACCGCCATAGAAAAAGAAGGTGACGTAAAAATTCTTTTTGCTCACCTTATCAGTAACGAGGTATTTTTGAGTGACATCATATGCATCTATTTTTTTATATCTAGATAATGCTATCGGGCTGGCAGCAGGGTTTTCTGAACGGACCAAATCTTGTATCTTTTGGTTGATTAATTTCATAATTCCTTCTTTTTTGAAGGGATTATTTTCGATTTTCACGTGCGCCAACCGTGTTAAAGTTCCATTATTTTGAGCTTTTCTCGCTTTCGCCGCAGCTGTATAGGCTCTGAATTTTTCCTTGATCTGAGGGTCTTTTAAGCTATGGATGGTAAAAATAGAAATTCCCTGCGCACCATTATTTAGCGCTTCATCCATATCAGTAAATATTTCCTCATTATTTTTAGCCATCAACCCACAGTATAGGGTCGTATTTGCACCTTTGTCGCGCACATTTTCTAAGGTACAATCGCTAATAAAGCTTGGATCTTCTGTATAGAAATTGCTATACACCATTGGAAAAACAACATCTAAATTCCACTTACCCCAATCCTGACGTACCATACGCGAAGCCATTTTGGGGGTCGGAAATGGGGATGTTGCCATTGTTTTGCCATGAGAATGAACAATTTCTGCAATCATATTGGCGATATCTGTTATCTGATCGCAACGAAATTGGCGCCATTTGAGATCTTTCGATGGATCTTTTTGTGCACGAGGGTCATAGCCATATTGTTTTTTAAATTTTTCTATAGCAATGGGATGGTATCCGTAATCCCAAGCGGGATACTCGCGATCTTGGACAATATTGTATTTAGGCCAAAGGGTTGTGGGGAGGACAACATCCACATAACGATTGTAGTCAATAGAGATACCCTCCAACCCCTCAACTTCACAATAGGATTCAATTTTCTTTTTGATATATTCTTTTACTCCTGGTACTACAGGCGATAAAAATTTATAATAACCAACGTATGCAGTGGTATCTGCGAGACTTTTTCCGTTGCGATTGACACTGAACCAATCTGGATGCTCTTTAAGTATTTTATCTCTGTCGTGTTCCAGATTCATCGTCCAAAGCCAGGCTATAACCTGGATTCCGTATTTTTTTGCAATAGGAATCGCTACACGATACTCATCTGGACTAGCAGCATTTAACATCACGCCATCGATCCCTAGATAGTTCATCTCACGGCAAATAGAATCAAAGTTTGTTTTAGCGTTGTAATCTAGCCAGGTCCAAAACATAGCGGTTTTTTCTTTTTCTGTGGCGTGAACGCTTGATACTGAAAAGCTTTGGATCAAAAGGAGCGCAAGGCCAATAAAGCATGTTCTGAGTAGTTTTTCTTTCATAATATATTTATCGATTCTAAAATGTATTCCATATATAAATGATGAAGTTTTCTCATGAACTGCAAAATTCATGAAAAGATCAATCTATAGGTCTTAAATTTAGATTGTATTGAAATTCGCCTGTGAAATTACATAAAAACGTGGAATTTATACCTGATCTTTTTTTAATCCGTTTGATTTTCTTACAGTTATTAAATTTTATTAGAATAACAAAACATTTTTTAAAGCTATGTGTTGTACCTACAACATTAGATTTAGAACGACAAGATTATTAACAATGAGAAGTGAGCTGGGCTACTGGCTAAGAAAAAAATTGTTTAAGTATGAAGAAACGCTACATTCCAATTTCTATTGCATGTTTATTGAGCCATACCTTGGTCAAAGGGCAAGAACCAGGTACTGTACAAGAAAATAAAGTTGATTCTGTGCAACAAAAAAAAGATGACACGACTTATCCCAAGCTTCAGGTGAAAGGTTTGTTTCAGGCCCGTTACCTTGTTAGTGCTACAAAAGATGTCGATGTCAATGGGCTACATCACAGTGATGGTTCAGGTACGGATAACAATTTTATGGTAAAATATATGCGGGTACAGATGCGCGCTCAGATTAGCAAGCGTACTGAAGTTGCTGTATTAGCTAACCTCGCAGATTTCAAAAGCGATCCCAAAACAAAAGTGCTCGAAAATGCCTACTTGAAATATACATTTAGTCCCAAATTGGCAATCACAGTGGGCCAATTTCGTCCTTGGTTTGGCATCGAGGAAACTTACCCTATTGACATCATCAAATCTTTGGACTGGTCGAACCAGTATCTTGAATTCGGTAAATTAGGTTGGGCAAGTTTTCAAATCGGGGTTGCTGCGACAGGCGAGACTACGCTAGGCGATATGCCCTTTAGTTATTCCTTATCTGTGGTGAACGGGAACGGGAAGAATCAAGTTGTTGATAACGATAATGGTAAGCAATATGCCACCCGTCTGGTCTTTGGGCTTTCAAAGAAGTATGGTATTAATTTAGGGCTTAATGGAGGCGTTGGCGATGTGATGAAAAAACAGGTACATGCATTAGGTGTAGATCTAACTGGGAATGTCAATTTTGGTAAACGATGGAATCTTGATATGCAACTGGAAGCAAAACAGGCGATCAATCATAACCTGTATTATTCTTTGGAAGAAAGTGCGCGAACATCCAAGTTGAGCGACTATTTGGTCCGCGGTATCTATTTTCTACCCAACTTAAGATATGAAGTAAATTATTTCAATCTAAGTGCTTTTGAGCTATCATGTCGGTATGAGTATATTGACCCAAATTACAAACTCAATGCAAATGCGCGTCAAACATATACGCCGATGTTTGGCTTGGAATTTTTAAAAAATTATGGTGCAAGGATACAGTTGGGACTTCAGTTGGACCGATATAAAAAGCAGACCGAGAATACCAGCGAATTCAATAAAAATTTATTTATTGTTCAAGTACAAAGTCGATTCTAATCTATTAAACTACGTTTATCATGAAAGAAATCAGTATTAAAAATGTTGCCATTACTTTTCTAGTAGCACTCATTTTATGGTTTATCCCAATACCGAAAGGCGTCAGTCCGGAAGCCTGGCATTTATTTGCAATTTTCGCCGCAACCATTCTTGGGATTATTTTAAAAGCGGCTCCTATGGGTACGATGTGTATGATGGCCATTGCGTTTACGGCCCTGACACAAGTATTGGCCCCGGGAGATGCGGGTAAGTCGATTACTAAAGCTTTGACAGGTTTCGGAGATAAAGTAATTTGGTTGATTGGTATCTCCTTTTTTATTGCCCGGGGTTTTATTAAAACTGGACTGGGAAATCGAATTGCCTTTCTTTTTATTCGAGTTTTTGGAAAGAGTTCATTAGGACTTGCTTATGGATTGGGCTTGGCGGATGTTTGTTTGGCTCCGGCGATTCCAAGTAATACAGCCCGAGGGGGAGGGATTATTTATCCCATCATGAAATCGATGGCAATTAGTTTTGATTCTGTTCCAGATAAGCCAGAGACACATCGAAAATTGGGATCCTATCTAACTTTAAATAGTTATTATATGAATCTAATTGCTTCTTCGATGTTTTTGACGGGAACGGCCAGTAATCCAATGTGTCAAAAATTTGCTGCGAACCTAGGAATTGATATTACCTGGATGTCCTGGGCGATTGCTGGATTTATACCCGGTATTGTCGCATTTTTTGTCGTACCGCTTGTTCTTTATAAGTTATATCCACCTGAATTGAAAAAAACAGGTGATGCACCTAAGATGGCGGCGCAGAAATTAAAAGAGATGGGACCAATTTCCAGAAATGAATGGTTGATGCTTTTGGCGTTCTTTATCTTATTGGCATTATGGATTTTTGGTGGTTCTTTTTCAATTGATGCGACAACCACAGCCTTCATCGGTTTGACACTACTTTTACTGACCTCTGTATTGACCTGGGAGGATGTTAAAGCCGAAAAAGGAGCATGGGATACGATTGTTTGGTTTGCTGTTTTGGTTATGATGGCCAGTTCCTTAAATGAGCTCGGCTTTATCGGCTGGTTTAGCGACCTGATCAAAGTACAGATTGGTGATTTAAGTTGGCAAATAGCCTTTCCGGTCATCATTCTTGTTTATTTCTTTAGTCACTACATTTTTGCGAGTGCTACCGCCCATGTTGCGGCTATGTATGCGGCCTTGTTGGGGGTTGGTGTTTCTTTGGGTATCCCGCCAATGCTGCTTGCAATGATGCTTGGATTCTTGGGCTCTATCTATGGTGTTTTGACACATTATGGTCATGGCCCTGCACCGGTATTTTTTGGAAGCGGATACGTCGATTTAAAATCATGGTGGCTGCGTGGACTGGAAATTGGTATCGTATTATTGGTGATTTATATGGGCGTTGGTGGATTGTGGATGAAGGTTATAGGCTATTATTAAAATTAAGATCTTATTATGTTATCTACATTGTCAAAAAAGATGCTTATGTGTCTGACGGGTTTATTTTTAGCGTTCTTTTTACTGATTCACTTTCTAGGGAACTTACAGCTATTCTTACCGCAGGAACAAGCACATCTACAATTTAATGCCTACTCACATTTTTTGGCAGGCAATATCTTGATCAAAATTATTTCTTACGTACTTTATGCAAGCATTATTGTGCATGCTTTGGACGGATTGATCATCACCGTAAAGAATAAAAAGACCGGTGCCCACTATGTTTCAGATCATCGGGGAAGAGCAAGCAAGTGGTATTCGCGCAATATGGGGATTTTAGGGACCCTGATCCTCATTTTTTTAGTTATCCATTTCCAGAATTTTTGGTACGTGTATAAATTTGGCGCTCCTCCACTTGATGAACGCGGTAACAAAGATTTATATGTGCTTGTAATCGAGGTTTTTCAGCAATGGTGGTATGTACTTATTTACGTTTTATCGATGGTTGCCCTGTGTTATCATCTTATTCATGGGATTCATAGTGCGATTCGAACTTTGGGCTTATTCCATCCCAAATTTGTTAAATGGTTTAAGATTATTGGTATCAGCTATTCGGTCATCATAAGCCTAGGTTTTGCTTTGATGCCTATTTATATATTTTTTACAGTTAAATAAGGGGGAGAAGTCATGACATTAAATTCAAAAATACCGGATGGACCGTTGGATCAAAAATGGACCCGTTATAAAAAGACTGCCAAGCTTGTTAATCCTGCAAATCGTAAAAAACTGGATGTTATCGTTATCGGAACCGGACTGGCGGGTAGCTCCATTGCAGCTTCTCTTGGGGAGATGGGGTATCAGGTAAAATCCTTCTGCTTTCAGGACAGTCCGAGAAGGGCACATTCTGTGGCTGCTCAAGGTGGTGTAAATGCCGCAAAAAATTATAAAAATGACGGGGACAGTGTTTATCGTATGTTTGTTGATACGCTAAAGGGCGGTGATTTTCGTGCCCGTGAGGCCAATGTCTATCGTATGGCCGAATGTTCGCTCAATTTAATCGACCAGGCAGTTGCACAGGGTGTTCCTTTCGGTCGTGAATATGGAGGCTATTTGAACAATCGATCTTTCGGAGGTGTACAGGTAAGTCGTACATTCTATGCGAGAGGTCAAACTGGACAGCAGCTTCTTTTGGGAGCTTATCAGGCACTTATGCGCCAGGTCGGCAAAGGTGCCGTACAGCTTTTTTCCAGACATGAAATGCTCGACATCGTTGTAATAGATGGAAAGGCCCGTGGCGTTATTGTTCGAAATCTCGATACAGGGGAGCTTGAACGACACGCTGCACATACAGTTATATTAGCAACCGGAGGGTATGGTAAAATTTATTATCTATCGACACTAGCAATGGGCTGTAATGGCTCTGCCATTTGGCGGGCACACAAGAAGGGGGCATTAATGGCCTCCCCGAGCTGGATTCAGATTCATCCGACTTCGTTGCCGCAGTCTGGCGATTATCAGTCTAAATTAACACTAATGTCAGAGTCCTTACGTAATGACGGAAGGATTTGGGTTCCCTTGAAAGAAGATGAGAAGCGGGAACCAAACGCTATTCCTGAGGAAGAGAGAGATTACTATTTAGAACGTCGTTATCCGGCATTTGGTAATCTTGCTCCAAGGGACATTTCATCTCGAGCGGCCAAAGAAAGGATTGATGCTGGCTTTGGGATTGGTCCACTTAAAAATGCTGTTTACCTTGATTTTGCAAAAGCTATTAGAGAACAGGGGAAACAGAAAATACAAGAGAAATATGGTAATCTGTTCGATATGTATGAAAAGATTACGGGATATGATGCTTATAAAGAACCGATGATGATTTCGCCTTCCGCGCATTTTTCAATGGGGGGATTATGGATAGATTATGAGCTGATGACAAGCCTGCCGGGCTTATTTGCGTTAGGTGAAGCTAATTTTGCAGACCACGGTGCAAATAGATTGGGTGCCAATTCCTTGCTCCAAGCCTCTGTGGATGGTTATTTTATTGCGCCCTATACGATTGCAAATTATTTGGCAAACGATATTCACACGGGCAAAATTTCTACGGACCATATTGAGTTTGAACGTGCAGAGGCAGGTGTTCGTGCGCAAATTGATCGATTTTTAAAGATTAAAGGCAGTAAAACCGTAGATTATTTTCATAAAACACTGGGTAAAATACTCTATGACTATTGTGGGCTCGCGCGTAATGAGAAAGGCCTCCGTTATGCTATTGTGGAGATTAATAGGCTGAAGCAAGAGTTTTATAAAGATGTAATTGTTAGTGGTGAAGCCAATACCTTAAATACGGAATTGGAAAAAGCTGGACGTGTAGCCGATTACTTTGAAATTGGAGAATTGATGTGTTATGATGCGTTGACGCGGAACGAATCCTGTGGGGCACATTTCCGGGAGGAATATCAGACTGCAGATGGGGAGGCATTACGGAATGACGCTGAATACCAGTTTATTTCCGCTTGGGCCTGGAAGGGAGAAGGGCAAGAACCTGAGCTAATTCGGGAACCATTAATTTTTGAAGAAATACAACCAACTGTAAGAAGCTATAAATAAATAGAACGATTATGGATTTACACCTTAAAATATGGCGGCAAAAAGATCGCAACGCTACAGGAAAATTAGTTACTTACACCTTAACAGATCTCAATCCACATATGTCGTTTTTGGAGATGTTGGATACCCTAAATGAACAGCTTATTACGCATGGAGACGAACCTGTAGAGTTTGACCATGATTGTCGCGAGGGGATCTGTGGGCAATGCGGTATGATGATCAATGGCATCGCACATGGACCTCTTAAGCATACAACCACCTGTCAGCTACATTTACGTTCATTCAAAGATAACGATACGATTCTTATCGAACCTTTTCGATCAGCAGCATTTCAGGTTAAAAAGGATTTGAAAGTGGACCGTTCGGCTTTTGACCGAATTATTTCTTCCGGGGGATTTGTATCCATCAATACTGGTCAAGCCCCAGACGCGACAGTGATCCCTATTTCTCATGAGTTAGCTGAGTCAGCATTTGACTCAGCGGCCTGTATTGGTTGTGGTGCTTGTGTTGCAACGTGTAAAAATGGTAGTGCTGCATTATTTACCTCCGCAAAGATTACCCATATGGCTTTGCTTCCACAGGGAAAAGAAGAGCGCAGTGAACGTGTTTTAAATATGGTGAAGCAAATGGATCTGGAGTCATTTGGTCACTGCACGAATACAGAAGCCTGCGAGGTGGAATGCCCACAAGGTATATCAGTTTTGAATATAGCGCGCATGAATTTTGAATATAACAAAGCACTATTTTTTAAAAAGAAATAGAGACCAACTGTCGAAAAAAGTGGCACGATTGTTTCTTATATCGGATTTATAATAAAAACTGAAGCCATAAAAGAGGTGTACGGGATTGATGAAGGTTACTAACCTTATCCCTGAAAGTAGGGATTTGTAAGATTTTATGGTTAATAAATAGGTTTTTGTAGTAATTTTGAAAAAAGAAATTCATTAAAGTTTTAGCGATTGATATGAAGTGTAGTAGGTTGTTTGTGGTACTTTTCATTTGTAGTACAATGTTTAGTGTAACCGCATGTAAGGATTTTTCAAACAAAGTCTTGGGAAAAGGCGAGCTGAAGGACACACTTACGGAAAAATTGGTTGTCAAGGAAAAAATACCACATTTGTTAAATAGGTGGGATTCACTTCAGAAAAATCAGATTCAATTTACAGTAGATAGTCTGCATCCTGTTCCGATCAAACAACAAAAACGTGAACTTAAGGATTCCCTGCGGAAAGCATTTGATACGTATCCAAAACATATCTATCTGACTTTCGATGACGGACCATTGATTGGTAGCGCCTTTATTGATTCTATCGCGAAAGAAAAAAACATTAAAGTGAGTGTATTCTTGATTGGCAAGCACGCTAATATGAGCAAAGGGCGGAAACGCGATCTTGCCCGTTATGAGTCCAATCCGCTTATAGCCTGTTATAATCATAGCTATACACATGCAAACAATCAGTATTCTCGATTTTATAATAACCCCCAAAATGCATTTGCTGATTTTGAAAAGAATGAAAAAGATCTCAATCTAAAACATAAGATCGTTCGACTTCCGGGCAGGAATATCTGGATATATGATGATGTTCGTAAGATCGACCTTAAGAATGGATCCAGTACCGCCGATCTATTGCATAAGAACGGATATACAATTTATGGTTGGGATGTCGAGTGGCGGCTTAATAGCATCACTGGTGCACCTATACAGAGCCAGGAGTCTACTTTGTCACACATTCGGAATTATATGAACAATAAAAGCTCAATGGTGCCTAATAATGTTGTTTTCTTGATGCATGATGATATGTTTCAAACGCAAAAGGGGCAACAGGAGTTGTCTTCTTTAATAGATGCACTGAAAAAAGATGGTTATCAGTTTGAATTTATGCAAGACTATCCGATTAAATATTAAATAGAATTGTTAATTAGCATCAAATCATAATGAAGAGTTTGGTTTATGAAATAACACCAAACTCTTCTGGATAATGGACAGTGCCCTGTATACCTTTTAAGGAATTGTCTGTTAGTTCTTTTATCATACAATTTTCATCAGGAACATCAAATGGAAATTTTATACCATAGACTGATGCAGGTACATATCCAAATTTAGGATAATAGTCTGCATGTCCGAGCACAACTACCGATCCAAAATCCAATTCTTTTGCAATCTGATGGGCGCCAAGAATTAATTTTCCGCCAATTCCTTTTCCTTGAAATAGAGGTAGCACAGCGACAGGAGCTAAGGCAAGAGAATCGAAAACTTTTTGATTCTCTTTATCAATAATCTGCACCTTTGTCAGGAGGATGTAGCCTACTATTTCTCCCTCAACTTCTGCTACCATGGACAGTTGTGGTATAAATTCCGCTTTCTTTCTCAGTTTTTCTACTAGAATGTGCTCTTGATGATCGCTATACTGTTCGTTCTCAAAAGCGAGTCGGATCAGTTCGAATACAATAGTTGGATCACTTGACTTTTCTTGCCTGATTTTTAGGTGCATAGTTTTGTTCGTAGATATAACTATTTCTTTGCTATTAATAGATCCGTATTGAGCTCCATTGTTTGTACACACATAGTTGTTTTAAAACAATCAATTATAGATCTGATTATAAGGAATAAAGATGCATATTATTATTTAAAAAATTGATAATATACTTTCGATATACTAGAGTATACTTTTCTTTCAGAAATTTCTTTTAAAGACGAGCAGTTAGCGATTTTTGTACCAGGTATCATCCTAATAAGGTTGTTTTATACCTGATCGAAAAATAAGACTAACCATTTTTGTTTTTGCAAACTGCTTAATTTCAGTTGATTAAAGTTAAAGTGTTAAATAGTGTAAAATTAACACTTGCTTTGTATATTTATTTTCGTATTTTCATGTTAGATAAACAATTATAAACCACTTCTGATAAGACGCCTAAACCGATATGTCTTTAAGGAGTAAAAAAATAACTAATTAAACACAAAATTTAAACAATTAAACAGTTTTTATGATTAACTGCCATTATTTCTCAAATCAATGGAAGAGAGCGTTTTGGACTGGATCGTTGTGCTCTTTAGTGGCCCTGAGTCCTCAAATCGTTGATGCTGCAACCCTCGCAAGCTATGGAATTCTCTTTCAACAGGAGCAAAGCGTTTCCGGAACGGTACATGATGAAACAGGAATGCCAATTCCTGGAGTAACAGTATCTGTAAATGGAACGAACCTCGTAACAAAAACCGACAGTCAGGGTAAGTACAAGTTGGATAAGGTCCCTATGAATGCGATCATTAATTTTAGGATGGTGGGTAAGCAGTCTATGGATGAATCTGTAAAAGGACGGCATGCGATAGATGTCACGCTTTTGAATTCGGAATCCAATCTTGAAGAAGTCGTTGTTGTTGGTTACGGAAAACAACGCAAGGAAACGGTTACAGGTGCTGTAGCTACTGTTAAAGGTAGTGATCTTGCTCAATCACCGGCATTAAACGTTTCCAATGCATTAACTGGAAGAGTACCTGGTGTAACCGCGACTAATGGAAGTGCTGAACCCGGATACGATGGTTCAAATATAAAAATACGGGGTACAAATACATTAGGGAATAGCAGTCCATTGGTTGTTATTGATGGGGTTCCAGCGCGTGAAGGTGGGATCGATCGGATTAATCCTCGTGATATAGAAAACATCTCAGTTTTAAAGGACGCTTCTGCGGCTATTTATGGTGCCCGGGCGGCAAATGGTGTTATTCTGGTTACGACAAGAAGAGGGAAAACAGGAAAACCTCAGTTTTCATACACTTTTAACCAAGGATATTCACAACCGACTGTCATACCTAAATTGACGAATGCAGCTCAATTTGCTGATATCCGAAATGAACTCGAGATTTATAACCTTCCTGTTGAAGAATGGTCTGCGGCTTATACCGCCATCAACGAGAAAGGTAGTTACAACAAGCAGGGCGGTGGGGTATTAGATGCACCATTTAAACCAGATGATATCCAAAAGTTCAAGGACGGATCAGATCCTTGGGGACATCCGAATACGGACTGGTATAAGGCGACTTTAAAAGACTGGTCACCTCAACAACGCCATAATTTGCAAATTAATGGTGGTACGGAGGATGTGAAATATTTAATGTCTTTGGGGTATCAAAATCAGGATGCTTATTATAAAAATTCGGCTACAGGCTATAAACAATATGATTTAAGGATTAATTTGGATGCCAATATCAGCCAGTATATTAAAACACAATTTGGCGTTTTGGGAAGACAGGAAAATCGAAATTTTCCGACTAAGAGTGCGGGCACAATCTTCAGAATGCTAATGCGGGGAAATCCAACACAACCTGCAATATGGCCCAATGGAATGCCGGGACCAGATATCGAAAATGGCGAAAATCCGGTGGTAATTACCACTAATGCGACAGGTTACGATCACGATAAACGGTATTATTTTCAAACAAATGGGCAGGTTGAGATCACAAATCCATGGATAGATGGCCTTAAATTAACATTGAATGCCTCTGTTGACAAATACGTAAAGAATCAAAAGACATGGGTTACCCCCTGGACATTATATTCTTGGCAAGGGGCCTATGAAGCGGATGGTACTACACCACAACTGGTTCCGGGAAGACGCGGGCCTGCCGACCCAAATTTGAATCAAAGTAATGAAGATCAGTTAAATATCTTACTCGGAGGGATCTTGAGCTTTGACCGAAAATTTGGTGACCATCAAGTGAATGCTATTGCTGGTATCAACAGAGAAACAATCGATAATGATAAATTTAGTGCATATCGTCGCTATTTTCTTTCAACTGCCATCGATTATCTTTTCGCGGGTGGAGAACAGGAAAAAAACAATGACGGATCTGCATGGAAAAGAGCACGGTTAAATTACTTTGGTCGTTTTGGCTATAATTACAAAAGTAAATACATTGCGGAATTTCTGTGGCGCTATGACGGCTCGTATATGTTTCCGGAAAGTGAACGATTTGGTTTTTTCCCGGGTGCTATGGCGGGATGGGTCGTATCTGAAGAAAATTTCTGGAAAGAAAATATTCCTGTAATCAATTATTTCAAGATACGCGCCTCATATGGTCAGATGGGAAATGATAATATCTATTATGATGACAAACTACAAGAGTATCAATACTTCTCGACCTACTCTTTCGGAACATACATCGTCAACGATAAACTTGCGAAAACTCTTTATGAAAGTCGTGTTCCGAACGAAATGATTACTTGGGAGGTTGCCAATAATTATAATCTTGGATTTGACTTTCAGTTTTTGCAAGGGAAGTTAAACTTTGAGTTCGACATTTTTAAAAATCGTCGTAACTCTATTTTATGGCGCAAAAATGCTTCCATACCGCAAAGTACGGGTATGACATTACCCGCTGAAAATATAGGTAAAGTGGATAATAAGGGCTGGGAGTTTAATTTAGGTTACCGTGGCAAAGTGGGAGATCTGGGCTATACTGTCGGTGTTAATGGTGGATATGCAAAGAACAAAATTATCTTCTGGGATGAAGCTCCCGGCGCTCCGGCATGGCAACAAAGTACCGGTAAGCCTATCAAAACGGATATTTATTATGTTTATGATGGCGTATTTCGCGACATGGAGGACATTGCCAACAATAAATTGGATTACAGTGCCATTACAAAAACTCTACGTCCAGGAGATATGAAGTATAAAGATTTCAATGGTGATGGAAAAATAACACCAGATGATAAAGTTAGACGCGACAAAAATAGTGACCCAACGTTCCAGGGCGGGTTCAATTTTAGCTTAACCTATAAAGACTTTGATCTATCGGTCCTATTTCAGGGAGCTACAGGTGGAGAGATACGTGTAGGCACGGATGAATCGGGTTCTATCGGAAATTTTGTACAAGAGTTCTACGATAAACGTTGGAGCATTAGTAACCCGAGTAGTGTATATCCCCGTTTGACAGACCGTGGAAATCAATATTATTCCTATAACAATACCTATTGGATGCGCAGTACAGATTATCTAAGGTTGAAAAACGTAGAATTGGGATATAATTTAGCCTCAAGTATTTGTAGCAAAATTGGTATTGGTTCATTACGTCTTTATGCCAATGGTATGAACCTCCTCACTTGGAGTAAGATAAAGATGTATGATCCAGAAGCAGTTAATGCCTTGGGCCAATATTATCCGCAAGCAAGATTGATTAATGTCGGTGCATTATTATCATTCTAACCAGCTGTTATCGCAAGAACTTAACTAAGAAAAAAATGAAAAAAATTAAAAATATATCACTTATACTCCTTGTACTTTCTGCTTCATTACAAGCTTGTAATGACGATTTTGTAAATACAAAGCCACTCAGTGAAGTGCCACAGGAGATCGTTTGGTCGGATGCAGGGTTATCTGAGGCTTTTGTGACAGAAATCTATAACGGTTTTGGAGTAGGAGGCTTTTATGAACAGGAAATGGCATCTATGACAGACGAGGCTTTATTTACACACCCTAACCGCGGGATAAATACTGTCACCGAATCTCGATCAAATCCAGCTGATCAAGGCTATATAATGGATACTTATGAATATGGACGTATGTATACACGTATCCGTGCAACAAATATTGCCATTGCTAATTTAAGCTCACCCAAGTTTGACAAAGCAAAGGCTGATAAGCTTTTAGGCGAAGCCTACTTCCTACGTGGTTATTATTATCAACAGCTGTTACGCTTTTATGGTGGCATACCCATTGATAATAAGATATATACATTGAATGATAAAGACTATATGGTTCCGAGAAACAGCTATGAGGAGTGTGTCAATGCGATCGTGAAGGATCTCGATAGCGCAGCTCTTTTATTAAAAGGTATTTCATCGGCAAAAGGACGTGCTAATGAAACAGCTGTATTGGCCTTAAAGTCAAGGGTGCTTTTATATGCCGCCAGTGACCTCCATGATGGAAGTAAAGCAAAAGCAAAATCTACCTTATTAGCAGGATATAAAAATCCAGAGTATTTAATGTATACCAACGGTAGTCAAATGGAACGCTGGACTAAAGCAAAAACTGCAGCAAAAGCCGTATTGGATCATACAGAATTCGCCTATAAGTTAGACTTGACTCAACCAGCGTCACCTAGTGAGGGAACAGCCAATTATATGGCTGTATCATTAGGAGGGGGTAGTAAGACCGTTGATTTTACAGCTGGAAAAGATATAATTTTAGGTCGATTCTTTATTGATGAAAAAGATGAGCGAGGTGGTTGGGTAGGACGTGACAATGGGCCAAATGGTTATCACAACTGGGCAGGAAATACACCGATTCAGCTATTGGTAGACGACTATGAGACGAGTAATGGCCAAAAATTTGATTGGTCCAATCCTTCTATGGCCGCAAGCCCCTATCAAAACCGCGACCCACGTTTAAAGGCAACGATTTTATATGATGGTGCAGATTGGAAGCCCAGGACAGCAGATGTTGCTGAAAGAGATAAGGCAAATCAAATTCAAACTGGACAATACGAAGTAATTAATGCGAAAGGACAGAAGGTTATTCAATTTGGTCTCGATACAAGAAAGAGTCCAATTGAAGACTGGAATGGTTCGAGGACGGGGTATTATATTCGTAAATTTACCGATCCAGATCCTACAATGGAAGATCAAAATACACGACAACGTATTCCTTGGCCAATGTTTCGCTATACGGAAGCGATCTTGAACTATGTAGAAGCATGTATTGAATTAGGAGAAGAGAATGAAGCTAAAATATGGTTAAATAAAATCCGATTCAGAGCAGGAATGCCCGCAATATCCACAAGCGAAACGGGTATGGCATTAAAAGCGCGCTATAGAAACGAGCGCCGTATCGAATTGGCCTACGAAGAGCACCGCTTCTTTGACGCTAGACGTTGGATGATCGCTGCAGAAACTATAGGTCGGAAAGCAAATATTATAAACATTACGGGAACCCTAAAAGCTGGTAAAAATGTAACCCTTTATCAATATAGTCCCGATAACTACACTTATACATATACGGTCTCCAATATTGATCCAGGCATCGAAAATAGGAACTGGGATGACAAGATGTACTATACTTCTTTACATCGCGATGAAGTTAATCGAAATACAAAATTGATCCAAAATCCAGGTTATTAGTATTTAAAAAAAGCTGTCCAAATGTGGACAGCTTTTTTTTGCGGCTAATTTATAATACGGTTTGCGTAGGTACAATTTTAGTTATTATGATGTCATTCACGATAGCTCTTTGGACAGGTTGACGCTGTAACAGCTATTCAAAATAGTTCCCACAAAACGGAAGACTAACTTTTTGGACGCACTGATTTTAAAATTACTTTTTCTTCTGATTTATATTGGGTAATAGCCCTGTAACTACTCCAATTAATGGAAGATAAGCACAGATATTAAATACATATTCGATTGAGGTTTGATCTGCGAGCCAGCCCAGAACTGCTGAACCAATTCCCCCCATACCAAAAGCAAAGCCAAAAAATAAACCAGCAATCATACCGACTTTTCCTGGGATGAGTTCTGTTGCATAGACCAAGATTGCAGAGAATGCAGACGAAATAATAAGACCTATTAAAATAGCGAGTATAATGGTTGCTCCTAGACCGACATGGGGTAATAGTAAGGTGAACGGCGCCGCTCCAAGAATAGACACCCAAATAATTAATTTACGACCATATCGGTCGCCCAAGGGGCCGCCCAATATGGTGCCTGCGGCAACAGAAGCAAGAAATATAAATAAGTAAATCTGAGACTCCTGAACCGAAACATGGAATTTATTGATCAAATAAAAGGTGAAGTAGCTGGTCATTGAAGCCATGTAAAAATATTTGGAAAAAATGAGTATCAATAAAATTACAAGTGCAAATATTACTTTTGATTTTGACAGATCAGATTTTGAAGCAGCAACAGAAGTTGTTTGTGTCTTAGGCTTGAGGTGTATTTGATACCAATTACCAACATAAGTAAGAATCATAACGGCTACAATGGCCAATACCCCAAACACACCGATGTATTGTTGGCCAAAAGGGATCACAATAAGTGCGACAAGAAGGGGACCTATCGCACCACCAGCATTACCACCGACCTGGAAGATCGACTGGGCGAGCCCTTTTTTGCCTCCGGAAGCTAAATGAGCAACTCGAGAAGCTTCAGGATGAAATATAGACGAACCCATCCCAATTAGACTTACAGAAAGGAGAATGTAGATAAAGTTTGACGCAAAAGAAATGCATATCAATCCGGCTAAAGAAAAAAGCATACCGACAGCAAGTGACCGGGGAGTAGGGTTTTTATCTGTATACAAACCTACAAAAGGTTGCAAAATAGAGGCGGTAAGCTGAAAAACCAACGTTATAATACCAATTTGGGTAAAACTAAGGGCATAATTTGATTTTAACATGGGATACACTGCTGGTATGACAGATTGAATCAAGTCATTTAGCAAGTGTGAAAGACTAATCGCAAATAAAATTGGATAGACGGTTTCGGAACTTTTCCAAGATCCATTCGGGTTTAATGATTGTGTTTTCATAAATGAAATATTCATCAGGTCATCTGATGTTTTGGTTGATAAAAATAAAATATATTGAGATTGATGGTTTGCATATGCTACAGGAAAATTACAGTTGTTGGATAATTCGGTTAGCAATATCAACAGCTTTTTTCACTTCTTTATCTTTGATTGCCAACATCAGTTCCTCGTGTTGCTGTTGTGAAGTTAGGAAGGGGACTGTATCCTTATAAATAGTCATGAAGAACTTATTGACATGCTCAGACAAGGTTGTATATAAAGCGGTCAAAATACTATTTCCACATGATTCAGCGATTGCACTGTGAAAGGCAATATCAGCATTAACGCATGCGGTCAAATTTCCCATTTCGGCGTATTTAGCTCTATTTTTAAGTGCTTGCGCCATATCTTTGAGACCTTTCGAAGTACGATTTAAGGCTGCTTTTTCAATAATTCGTAACTCTAATACGTGTCTAACTTCAAAAATATCGTTAAAATTGGCTTTCTCAATTTTTGAATCAAGGGCATGATGACCGGTACGACTTTTGACAAAAGTACCAAGCCCCTGTTGCACATTTAGATAGCCTGATTGACTTAAATATTTGACAGCTTCACGAATGCTGGATCTGCCCACAGCAAATTGTTTCATCAATTCTGGTTCCGTTGGAAGCTTAGATTCAACAGGAAATTCTCCCGATTTTATTTTTTCCTCTATTGCTGTGGCAACTTCCTCTGCCAGAGATTTTCGTACGATAGCTTCAGTCTTCATATAGTCATATCATCTGATGATTGCAAAGGTAATAGAATTTCTTGTTTTGGCAAATGTTTAAACTTTATTTTATCGTTCATATTCGAACATAGAATGTTCAAATATGAACGATTTATATTGTGATTAGTTTTGTATGTAGCTGAATTATAGTTGTATATTATTTTGGTGGCAAAGTTGGTATTAAACATACGAGATCATGTAAGGGCACGACGGACATTCAGTGCCGCAGGTATAATCTCCTTAAATCAAATTTTAAATTATTATGGACAGCATAAAAGTTTTACCTATAATAGCAATTTTAGTGATAGCTGTAGCAACAGTCTCAGCGCAAACGAAACATCGTTTGAAGAACAGTATAGCCGAAGTCGAATCCAGTTTAATACCAACAGTTCGTTTCGAGGGAGAACCCCCTTGGGATATACGATCACGAATGGAATTCTACCATGTTCCCGGACTAAGTATAGCTGTAATCAAAGATCAAAAAGTGCTATGGAGTAAGGCATACGGCTTTGCGGATCTTGAATCGAAAACACCTGTCACCTCCAGTACGCTGTTTCAATTGGCCTCCATGAGCAAACCTGTGAGTGCATATGCGGCTTTGAAAGAAGTGGAGCTTGGCAAGTTAAATCCGAATGCCGATGTGAATGTATATCTGAAATCATGGAGGATATCAGATAATGACCTGACCAAAGCAAAAAATGTTACGCTTAAGAATATCCTTAGTCATACGGCTGGTTTCACGGTCAGTGGATTTCCGGGGTATAAAGTTATAGACCCAATTCCTACAGCGGTTGAAATACTGAGTGGTGTAAAGCCAGCTAATACACCGATGGTTTATGTTGATAAACTTCCTGGCTCAAATTTTCGATATTCAGGCGGTGGGTATACGGTACTTCAACAGATGCTCGTTGACATTGAAGGAAAAGATTATGGCAGTATTATGGAAGAAAAGGTACTCTCACCTTTGGGTATGAAAAATAGCACTTTTGCCCAGCCTCTTCCTGAATCAAAAAGACAATTTGCGGCGACGGCTTATACGATGGATGGCAAAAAGGTCGTAGGAAGATATCATGTCTACCCGGAACAGGCGGCTGCGGGCCTATGGTCAACAGCAGAAGATTACGCTAGATTCGTAATCGATATTCAACGGACCTTAAATGGCAAAAGTAGTCTTGTTATCTCTAAGAAGATGGCAGAAGAATTCACAAGTCCCTATATTGAACCTATTGTAGGATTAGGTGTATTCCTAGAAGATTATAACGGCTCATCTTATTTTTGTCATGGCGGTTGGAACGAAGGCTTTAGCTCTTATTTTGTGGGAAGTAAAACAAGCGGAGATGGAGTTGTCATACTCACGAATACAAACCAGCCTGAATTTATCAGCGAACTTGTACGCGCTGTCGCATTAACGTATCAATGGCCCAATTATCTTGCTCCTGTAAATAAAATTTTGCCTTTAAGAAATCAAGATCTACAGGTCTATGGCGGACGTTATCGGGTTGATAAATATGGATTTATAAAAGTGTACAAGGAAAATGGTAAACTAATGTCTGTCCAAAATCTAGATAAGCCAGTCGAATTGGTTAAAGTGGCTGCAGATACTTTTGCCATGCGAGATCGCAATGTGATGGTTGTCTTCCCAAAAGATTCTGTGACAGATCGATATGAACTTGTGCAGATCTTGCGTGATAAAAAGATTTACTCCAGAAATCCCAAACTTAGTGAGAACGATATTATTCCTTTTGAATTTATTATGCAAGGAAACTATGAAGATGCAGTAAAAGCTTATCAAAAAGCAAAGGAAATTGATAATGCACATGAATTACTCTCGGAAGGCTTTTTGAATAGTGCTGGTTATGAGTTGCTTAGTCAGAATAAAATAGATCAAGCTATTCAAATGTTTAGAGTTAATACGGTCCTATATCCGAATAGTGAAAATGTTTATGATAGTTTAGCTGAGGCCTACCTGAAAGCGGGGCAAAAAACTAGTGCAAAGGAGAATTATAAAAAGGTCTTAAAAATTAATCCGAAAAATGAGAAAGTAAACAAGGTTTTAGAGTCGTTATAAGACGGACAGAATGAACTATTTTTTTGTTAATTTGCGCCCATGTCAAACCAAGCAAATAATTATCAATTATTTTCCAAAGAGATGCTATCACTTTGGAAAAGCCAAGACGTATCTTATATTAAAGTTGAAGAGCTATCTGTTGTGAACGGAATTACTTTTTTCGAGCTTATACCAGATTCAGAACTTTTGGATGATGGAGGAGCTGAAACCCTGTATGCTATAGACTCGGAAGATGTCGAAGATATGCTCGTATTTAACAAAAATATTAAATTTGTTGTTCACGATATTTACTTAGATGAAGAGTAATTGACTTAATTGTTTATGATCGACAATAAACTCCATTGTCGGTCATAAACTATAAGACTAAGCTGATCTTGAAAAACCTAACTTCTCATATTTAATCTTTCTTCCTGGAGATCTAATAAACGAAGATGTTTTCTGATAATCTCTTCGTCTAACAAAAGTTCTTCCCGATTTTTATTGATAAGCCAGATACGTTGTGACTCAAGAATATCGATATATATTTTACGGTATTCGGCATAATTAATGATGATTTCCGAGCTCCGCAATTGATTTTCATATTTCTGTAACTGATCTTTCAAGGTCGGAAAGCTTTCCACTTTGTCGGCATAGTCGTTTCGGATTTTGTCAACAGCCACTTGAGCCAGTCTATTCTGAATTTCATAGTCGATTTCCTTCTCACTTCGTACAAAATCTCTGTCAACTAATTTGATTTTTCTTAATATAAAAGGAAGTGTTAGGCCTTGAACGAGTAAAGTTAGAAGAATCACGACAAAAGTGATGAAAAGAATAAGGTTTCTTTGGGGAAATGGAGTACCATCTGCTAACGTCAAGGGAATAGACAGTGCTGCGGCCAGGGAAACGACACCACGCATCCCTGTCCAACCAATAATCAAGGGAGTTTGCCAACCTGGCGACTGTGCATCTGCAACTGTTATAAAATTTCTCATAATCAATGTCGTAATGACGGCCGCATATCCTGCAAAAATTCTTACAAGAATAAGTACTATTGTAACGGCTACACCATAGCCAATTGCAGTAGAGATATTAGTATCGCCCAATCCAGAAACTATCTCAGGTAAATCTAATCCAATAAGCATAAAGACGATTCCATTTAACAAAAAGCAGAAGCTTTCCCATACGGTTACTGTTCGGATCCGAGATGCACTACTCAAGAAATCGTGACTTCGGTAAGAGAGAAATAGGCCGCCACTCACTACCGCCAAAACCCCTGAAGCGTGAAGTTGTTCTGTCATCAAATACATCGAAAAAGGCGCTATGAAAGTTAATAATATGTCTGTATTGGAATCGGTAGGCAAAAGTTTGTGCATTTTGAGGAAAATATACGCGATGATAAGACCAATTCCTACACCACCAACACACATCCAAATAAAGCTTCCAGCAGCTTGGTACCATACATATTGACCAGTAGCTGCGGCAATCATGGCAAATCGAAAAATTATTAATGAGGAAGCATCGTTCAATAAACTTTCGCCTTCTAGAATGGAGGCTAATCTTTTGGGTACCTTTACAAATTTTAAAATTGCACCAGCGCTAACCGCGTCAGGAGGGGAAACTATTCCTCCTAGTAAAAAACCTAAGGCTAGAGAGAATCCTGGTATAAAATAGTTAGCAAATATGGCAACCGATAATGCTGTGAAAAATACGACGACGAAGGCAAAGCTGAAGATAATCCTGCGCCATCGCCAGAGTTCTTTCCAGGAAGTTGACCAAGCAGCTTCGTATAATAGCGGTGGTAAAAAGATGATGAATATTAATTCAGGCTCTATTTTAATAGGGGGAACTCCAGGGATAAAACTTATTACAAGTCCCGCCAATACTAGTAGAACAGGGTATGCGACCTGGATTTTTCTTGCCACCATGATTAGCATGGTGATCAATAGAACTAAAAATAAATAGAATTCAAAATTTTCTAACATATACAAACTTTACGTACATAAATATAAATCAAATTTCCACAATTATTTAAACTTGGAAGAGCGATCGGAATACTTTTCATATTGCCCTAGACCTATGCGTGTGGTGTAGGTAGGAGTTCAACTTGTATTGATCGGAAATGATAAATTACTACTTGCAGAAGAAAAAACAAAAAGAGTCTAGCTGTAATTTTATTAAAGAAAGAGCGGAAGACGGTTTGTATTCACAATTTCCTTCATCACGAAATAACTTTCCATGTGTCTGATTCCTTTGATGGTTGCCAGTTTGCTGAAATTGAACTCGTGATAGTGATCAACATCCCTTACCATCACCTTGATTTGATAATCAAATGCGCCAGTTACATGAAAACACTCAACTACTTCCGGAAACTTTTGTATCTCTTCCATAAATAGTAGTGCACTTTCATTCGAATGTTTCTCCATACTAATAGATACTAAAACCATCAGATTAAGCTCAAGTTTTCTTCTATCTAGTAGATAGACCTTCTGCTTTAAAACCGAAGTTGCTGTCAATTTCTTAATTCTTTCATATACAGGAGTCATAGATAAACTAACACGATCAGCTATTTCCTTGTTACTGATATTTGCATCCTGTTGCAGTAGATCCAGAATCATAAGGTCTTTCTCATCCAATTTCATAAAGACAGTAAATTAAATCTAAAAAAAATATATCTAAGCGTATGGTTAGATTCCCTATACTGCAGATATATGTTTAACAATATTATTTTACTAAAATAGGTATAATGATAGATATATAATACTGTATAATAAGGAATAAGTAGTAAATTTATATTAGTTAATTAGAATCAATTACCGACCTAAATAAAATTATGAGTGAGCCTCAATTAAAGAAAGTTCTGGGTCCTGTTATGTTGTGGGGGTTAGGTGTAGGCTATGTGATCTCAGGAATGTATTTTGGATGGAATCTCGGTTTGGCCGAAGGGGGCACATTGGGGTTAGCCATTGCGACAATATTTGTTATTGTCATGTATCTAACATTTACCTTTAGCTATACGGAGATGGCCTGTGCGATACCAAAAGCCGGGGGTGCCTTTGAATATGCCAATAGGGGATTGGGTAAGCAATTGGGGTTTGTTGCTGGAATTGCACAAAACATTGAGTTTGTTTTCGCTCCTCCTGCAATAGCAGCCGCAATAGGTGCTTATTTGCATTTATTACATCCTTCGGTTGGCTATCTTACTTTCGCTATTGGTGCTTATGCCATTTTCACGTCAATGAATATACTGGGGGTTAAGCTCGCGGCATCATTTGAATTGATTGTGACAGTCCTAGCTGTAGTCGAATTAGTGATATTTGCAGGAGTAACGCTACCAGCATTCGAATATTCCAACCTTGAGCGCAATGCTTTACCGAACGGTTTTTCTGGTATTTTTGCAGCGATTCCATTTGCAATTTGGTTTTTTCTGGCTATTGAAGGCATCGCCAATGTTGCCGAAGAAACTATCAATCCGCAGAAAAACGTGTTAATTGGATTCGGATCTGCGATTGTAACTTTAGTTGTACTTTGTATCGTTACATTTTTGTCTGCGGTTGGTGTTGCAGGCTGGGAAGCCGTTGTGTATCCTGTGGGTAGTTCCGAGCCATCAGATTCACCATTGCCACTTGCTATTGCAAATGTGATCGATAATCACCATATCCTTTATAAATTACTAATTGGTGTTGGTCTACTGGGACTCATAGCTTCTTTTCATGGTATTATACTCGCTGGTGGTAGGGCGACCTTTGAATTTGGAAGGGTGGGATATGCACCATCAATACTAGGAAAAGTACATAGGCGGTTTAAAACTCCGGCTAATGCACTGCTTGTCAATATGGCAATTGGTGTAATCGCGTTGCTTACGGGTAAGACTGCGGGTATTATTACTATTGCTTGTTTCGGCGCAATCTGTCTCTATATTATTTCCATGTGGTCATTTTTTGCATTGCGAAAGAATGAACCAATGCTGGAACGACCATTTAAAGTTCCTCTGTATCCAATGTTTCCAATGCTGGCTTTAGTTATCGCTGTCGTGTGTTTGATAGCAATGATCTATTATAACCCATTGACGGCTTTACTATTCTTCGGGCTTGTCATTTTATCCTATATCTATTTCCTAATCTTCCTTGACAGGGACAAAACCACCAAATTATGATCGATAAAAATGAAATTATTTCTAGATTAAAAGAATGTGCGAGCACGCATGTCAAAGTCGCAGTAGCCGACATAGACGGTGTCTTAAGGGGAAAATTTATGCACCGTGATAAGTTTCTCTCTGCGCTAGATAATGAATTTGGATTCTGTTCGGTAGTGTTCGGATGGGATGTTAATGATCAAGTTTATGATAATGTAGAAGTTACAGGCTGGCATACCGGATATGGGGATTTTCCTGCACGTATAGATAAAAACACATTTCGGCTGATTCCTTGGCAAGAAGATATTCCTTTTTTTTTAGCTGATTTCGACTCTCCAAATACTAGAGATCAGAATGTATGCCCGAGAGCACTACTAAAAAACATCCTTTCACAGTCAGAGACCGCAGGATATAAACCAATTTTTTCACAGGAATTCGAATGGTTTAATTTTGTGAAAGCTAATAACGGATCTTCACCAAATGTCTTTAAAGATATGATGCCGATTACTTCGGGTATGTTTGGTTATTCCGTCTTGCGGATGTCGGATAATTACGGCTTTTTTCAGGACTTGCTAGCCATGCTCGAAAAGTTTGGTGTACCACTTGAAGGTCTACATACAGAGACGGGACCAGGTGTACTGGAAGCAGCTATCCAATGCAGTGAAACTCTTGAAGCTGCAGATAGAGCGACACTTTTTAAATCTGCCGTAAAAGAAATTGGAAAGAAACATGGGATCACTGCGAGTTTCATGGCCAAGCAGACAAAGGAGTTGCCAGGCTGTAGCGGACACGTGCATCAGAGTCTTTGGGATCTTGACAAAGAGAAAAACCTCTTCTATGATAAAGAAGATCAGCTTGGAATGAGCAAGCTGATGAAACATTTTCTTGCCGGTCAACTGTATTGTTTACCTGACATACTTCCACTGCTTGCACCAACTGTTAACAGCTATAAGCGGTTAACTGAAGGAGCGTGGGCGCCCACAACGTTGACTTGGGGGGTAGACAATCGCACCACAGCACTCCGTGTCATCGAAGGAGGAACTAAAGCTACACGTATTGAGCATCGTGTTGTCGGCTCGGATGTGAATCCCTATCTGGCTATTGCGGCATGTTTAGCAAGTGGACTGTATGGTATCAAACATGAACTGTCACTGGACAATACTCATACCGTTGGTAATGGTTATAAGGATCTCGAGCATGGGGTCTTGCCTAGAAATCTTTATGAGGCTACCAGCCGAATGGCTCAATCAGAAGTAGCAGCTCAATTATTTGGAGAAAAGTTTGTTGACCATTTCTGCAAATCCAGAATGTGGGAATGGCGGCAGTTTTCTGAACAAGTAACCGATTGGGAAACAAAAAGATATTTTGAAATTATTTAACTGAAAGATGGATACAGAAAGAATTTATGGTTTTAATTTTCCGACACAGATTCGTTTTGGTGCAGGGGCTATCAATGAACTACCTGACTACTTATTGGCAAATGGTCTGAGTCGCCCTTTGTTGGTAACCGATCCCACTATTGCTCAATTGCCATTTTTTAAAGAAATTCAGCAGAAGCTGACAATTAAAGGGATTGATGTTATCGTCTTCCATGAGCTGCACAAAAATCCCGTAAAATCAGACGTACTCCTGGGTGGGGATGTCTTTAGGGGACAAAATAGAGATTCCATAATTGGCGTCGGTGGCGGGGCTGCACTGGACGTAGCTCGAGCAATTGCATTGCGTGCATATCATCACCTTGACCTGTTCGACTATGATGATTTGATTGGTGGAGATATTTATGTGACCAATGAAATACCACCTTTGATTGCGGTACCTACAACGGCGGGAACTGGAAGTGAGGTAGGGCGGAGCGCTATTATCTCCGAAGATGAAACCAAGAAGAAAAGGATTCTGTTTAGCCCCAAGTTGATGGCAAGGATAGTATTTGCTGATCCCTTACTTACGATGGATCTTCCGCCGTTTATTACTGCGGCGACAGGAATGGATGCACTTACGCATAATATGGAAGCTTATTTAGCCAAGGGATATCATCCGATGTGTGATGGGATAGCGCTTGAAGGAATGGCGATGGTGGCTGGTTCAATTGAAAAGGCAACCAAGGAATCCGATTTAGCGTCGCGCTCAAAAATGCTATTGGCATCTTTGATGGGTGCTGTTGCCTTTCAGAAAGGATTAGGAGTCGTTCATAGCTTGGCACATCCGCTATCGTCGCTCCTTGATACCCATCATGGACTAGCCAACGCTGTGAATTTACCCTACGGAATGCAGTTTAACTATATCGGTTTCGAAGATCGTTTCGAGCGCATGGCCAAGGCTCTTGGCCTTGGTAACGACGCTGGAGATCGCGTAGTGGACTATCTATTTAACCTCAATGTACGCTTGGGGCTGCCTACACAGCTATCAGCCATTGGTGTACAAAAGGAGCATTTAGAACCGCTATCACAATTGGCATTTGTTGATTTTTGCCATCCATCAAACCCTAAACCTGTTAGCACAGAAGATTTTCGAGCTATTTATGAGACCGCATACGGAGGAAAATAATATGATAAAAATTGGTATCAGTGCCTGTTTTTTTTATCCAGACACCGAAAGGGCGGTCTTTGGTCATAAGTCATTGAGCTATATGGAAAATGATATGGCCAGATGGATATGTAAAAAAGGTGTTCTTCCGGTACTATTGCCTGATCTTGAAAATACATTATTAGATGATATCTTAGCGGATATGGACGGTATAATTCTTCAGGGCGGGAGTGATATAGCGCCACAGCATTATGGGGAGGAACCGATAGGCCACTGGAGAGGGGATCCATATCGGGATCAATATGAGTTAAAAATATTGGATTACGCCATTAAGCATCATAAACCTGTTTTGGGTATCTGCAGAGGTTTTCAATTGATGAACGTTTATTTTGGAGGTACAATGTATCAGGATATTGCCAGTCAGTTGCCAGAAGCAGGGATTCATCGATCAGCAATTTTATATGATACGATCAATCATCCGATACATATTGAATCGGGAACACTTTTCGACAGGTTATATGGTCATGTCCTCAACCCATTAGTAAATACCGTCCATCATCAGGCGATTAAGGATCTCGGGCGCGACCTTGAGGTATATGCGCGTTCAGATGATGGATTCATTGAGGCATTTGGATATATTAAAGAAGCGCCCGGTAAGGTTATGGGGGTGCAATGGCATCCCGAGTTCTCTCCAACACAAGGAGGAATACTTTTAGATGAAGATTTGATTTTTAATGTTTTTATTGAACATGCAAGACAACATAGAAATTAGAAATCCCGCAACAGGCGTTGTAGAGGCGCTGTTGCCTTCCACGACAACCATTGAGTTGGACGCAATGATGAGGCTGTTAAAACATGGACAACGCGATTGGGTTAAAGTACCTTTACAAGATCGTCTGGATTGTATCCTGCGATTTGGACAATTGATATCGGCCAACAAGCAAGAGCTTGCAGAGATCCTTACCAAAGAAACGGGTAAACCAATTACACAATCGTACAATGAGATTGGCGGAGCACAAAATCGTATTGATCATCTTCAGCACAATGCGGTAAAATGGCTTTCTGAAGAAGTTATAATAAGTGAAGGAGCTACTTTGGAAAACATCCGATATGAACCTCTTGGCGTGATTGCCAATATCTCCGCATGGAACTTTCCTTACAATGTTGGATTTAATGTTTTTCTGTATGCGTTGGTTGCGGGTAATGCGGTTCTCTATAAACCATCTGAATTTGCGGCTTTGACGGGACAGCAGTTTGCAAAATACCTTTATCAAGCAGGCATTCCTGATAATGTATTCCAATGCGTTGTCGGTGGTGGGCAGATCGGTCAGCATATGCTATCATTGTCATTGGACGGTTATTTCTTTACTGGGTCCTATAAAACTGGATTGCATATAGCAACAACAGTAGCACATAAATTGGTTCCGGTACAGCTTGAACTAGGTGGAAAAGACCCGCTATATGTTGCAGAGGATGTGACAGATGTCAGGCGGGCTGCGATTTCGGCTGCTGAAGGAGCGTTCTACAATAATGGACAGAGCTGTTGTGCCGTCGAACGCATCTACGTTTCTGAAAAGATATACGATCAGTTTGTTGAGGCCTTTGTTGAAGAAGTCGCTTCCTATACTGTTGGTGACCCCATGGATGCCGATACTTTTATTGGCCCATTAACCCGTGCTGCACAGTTGAATATCCTTGCAGACCAAGTAATAGATGCGCTGGAAAAGGGAGCAAAACTTCGTTTAGGGGGACATTCGCTCGAAGGAAATGGGTATTATTATGCCCCTACAGTTTTCGAAAATTGTAACCATAGCATGGCGCTCATGCTTGACGAGACCTTTGGCCCGTTGATTGGTATTCAGAAGGTATCTTCCGATGATGAAGCAACCAATTTGATGCAAGATACGAAATATGGCCTTACAGCGGCGGTATTCTCTTCAGATCGCGATAGAGCTATGCGTATACTCGAAAAAATGGATACAGGAACAGTATATTGGAATTGTTGTGATAGGGTAAGTCCTAATGTGCCTTGGTCAGGACGTCGAAACTCAGGATTGGGTTCGACTTTATCTACTCAAGGTATCCGCGCATTTGTTCAGCCCAAAGCCTACCATTTACGGCCCTAGTAACTTTATTTACCCAATTAATTTAGTCTATTACACAGCTGTTAATTAAAAGCAGGAGGAAAGTGATCTCGGAAATATCAAACTTTGGTTCTTTTCTTAGTTTAAACCAATGGTATGAATTATAGTCCAATACATAGAAGTAAGGATAGGAGAGGGAAAGATTAGTTTTTAATTGAAAGGTCGGGTTTTAACGCTCGACCTTTTCTATTAGATAACATCATCGAAAGATCTTAACGTTAAAATGATTATAGCGGATCGGGCTTATCACAATTATTGATCCTAATTCAAAAACTAAACATAAAATTTGCTGGAAAAAAGTTAATTTAGTGGCAAGCCTGAAAATTAGTGTCTAAATAATCAAATGTAAACAGTATGTATGAGTCTGAAAAATATGAGAAGGAGAAACTAACCATTGATCTCCTTTGGGCTAATAAGTTTGGATTACTCATCCTGTTTCCAATAGTTGTTGTATTTGGTTTACCCTACTACTTAGTCTGGAGATCTGAACTGGATTTTAAAGGTATGCTTGGAGGGCTGGGCCTCTCTGGTAGTTTCTATGTTTTTGGTATTATTTTGCTTGGGATTGCTGTTCATGAACTGATCCATGGAATCGCTTGGGCTATTTTTGCAAAGAATGGATTCAAGTCTATGAAGTTTGGCGTAATGTGGAAACTGCTTACACCATACTGTCACTGTAAAGACGCCTTGAAAGTGAGAGAGTATATTATTGGAGCCATCGCACCTGCTATTTTACTTGGTATTCTCCCTGCCATTGTTGCTATCTTCAATGGAAGTATTAGTTTGTTGATCTTTGGTATGTTTTTCACGATGGCCGCATGTGGAGATTTTTTAATTATTAATCTGATTAGAAAGGAAAATTGGGATGACCTCGTGGAAGATCATCCTACAGAGGCTGGATGTTATATCTATAGGAAGATCAGTAATTAGTCACGATTATTCTTCGTCGTATTAGGATATCGGGACTGTTGCAGCTTCATTTCTTATTTTCCATATGCCTTGAGAATGACTTATCGGACCGCACCATTCAGATTAGGTTGTTAGTAACCAAGTCCTTTACTATCCTAGTTATTTTCTTGCCTGAAAAACCGTATAAATAATTGAAATTAATCAGACATGATTTGTTAAAAATCTTTATTTTTGTAATCTGTTATCTTTATCTAACATATCATCAGTGTCTTAACTAAGAAGACCGGCTCTAAAAAGAGTACAGGATACGTTGAAATCTTGTGATTTTTAACGTAAGGATGGTTATTCCCTTTTATTTTTTTAATCTTAAATAAACAGTTGGTTGTAAAATCGAATGTTTTCTCAATTTGTAATACGAACTGTATTATAAATTGATGATAATACCGCGTGTATCATGAGTAGTAAACAGTTAATAAGTAGAGATATCGAAATATTCTATACAAAAGCGTCCGAAGAAACCCGGCTTAACAAAGGAATGGGGGTATTTGAATTTGAGAGAATCAAATTACTTATCGAGAGGTTCATTTTGTCTTCTCCTTTGACCATAATTGATGTCGGCGGTGGCACGGGCAAATATTCTGAATGGCTGGCAAATAAAGGACATCGGGTTCATTTGGTTGAGCCTGTTTCGAAACATATAAAGCTGGCACAAAATAGAGCGCATAAACTAAGGAACAAATTTTCTGTTCATATGGGAGAATCCCGAAAATTGGAATTTCCTCATAATTATGCAGACTTGGTAATACTGCATGGGCCACTTTATCATCTTCAAGAGCAAGAAGACCGCAATTTGACAATTTGTGAAGCAAAAAGAGTATTGAAAAATGGAGGAATTATTCTGGGATTTGCCATAAACTATACCGCTTCTACCTTAGTTGGTCTTTTAAGTGGTTTAATCCATAAAGCCACTTTTTTTCAAATGTGTAAAGGTGAACTAACGAATGGTCGGCAGAATCCACCCAGTGATTTTCCGTGGCTTCTCGCAGAAGCATTTTATCATAGACCCCAAGAGTTGAAAGAAGAGTTTGTAAACCAAGGATTGACCCATTTAGATACTTATGCAGTAGAGGGAATGGTCTGGTTGGATAAAGATTTTTTTGCTAATATGCTGGATAGCAAAAGACGAAAAACATTGCTGGAGCTTATACAGATTACCGAAAATGATAAGTCTCTTTTACCATTTAGTCCACACATGATGGTGGCAGTTCAAAAAACAGACAAATATGGAAAATAAGGCAAAATATTATCAGATCTTTGTAGAAGATAAAGGCAAACAAAATGAAGTTGACCTTGGTGAGCGGCTGGGATTTAACGAGGCTGAGACCATGAAGATAATAGCACAGCTGTTATTTGAGAATAGAATTGAATATATAATGGATCGGTGTTGTAATTATCGCCCAACGAAGAGAGGAGGAGAAAGAAGGGCAAGTGCTAATATTTATTAATATTCTTGAAGACTCTCGTAGCATTTTCTATTTTTGTTACAAACAGAGAAAAGATGAGCAACGAAGTAATAGGTTTGAAGCGAGTAGCGACATTATGTATATTGAGAAATAAAGATAAGTTTCTATTGCTAAGACGCCTAAAGGATCCCAATAAGGATATGTATGTTCCCGTTGGTGGGAAAATAGACCCATTTGAAAACCCTGATACTGCTGTCACACGTGAGGTTATGGAAGAAACAGGAATCCGGATCACTTCAAAACAGTTTTGTGGAATTTTAACCGAAACCTCTCCGTTAAATTACAATTGGATCAGCTATGTATATGTATCCGATGTCGAATTTGTAGAAGCACCTTATTGTAATGAAGGCGATTTGGAATGGGTATCAGCAAAAGATTTGGACTCTATTCCGACACCTCTAACTGATCTTTATATCTATGACTATGTGGCGAAGGAAAAGTTTTTTGCATTTAACGCGATCTATGATTCAGCCTTAATCTTAACAGAGCTATGGGAACAATATAGCAATACTAAGATCATATAGAACTTGTAAATTGAATAAGAAATAAAAATGATTGTCAATAAAAACGCTATTAAAGTCATTGCATTTGATGCTGATGATACTTTATGGGTAAACGAACCCTATTTTCAGAAAGCAGAACATGATTTTTGTACACTGTTGGAAAACTATCTTCCGCAGCATGCAATATCAAAAGAGCTATTTGAGACAGAGATGAACAACTTGTCGCTTTATGGATATGGCGTGAAAGGTTTCATTCTTTGTATGATAGAGACTGCTAGCCGTATTTCTGCTGGTCAACTACCTTTAAATATAGTAAACAAAATTATAGGTATTGGACAGGATCTACTAAAGATGCCGATTGAATTACTGGAGGGAGTTGAGGATACCTTGGCCCAGCTCAGTGCTCACTACAAATTGATTGTAGCCACGAAGGGTGATCTATTGGATCAAGAGAGAAAGTTGAAAAATTCAGGTCTTCAAAAATATTTTCACCATGTAGAGATTATGAGTAATAAGAAAAGCGAGGATTATGCAAAATTATTGAGTAAGATCGAATGCCGAGCTGAGAATTTCATCATGATTGGAAATTCAATTAATTCCGATATTCTACCAGTTTTAGAGATGGGTGCACAAGCGATACATGTTCCTTATCATGTTACTTGGACGCATGAGCAAGCTAGTGCAGAAATTAAACCCAGCAATTTTTTGCAGGTAGGCAGTTTAGATCAATTGCTACCAATCTTGCTTTAATAAAAAATGCGTATCTAGGTGCGCATTTTTTGCGATTATTCCACGTATGAAGTGGCATATACCCGTATGTGCCTGGCATAGCAAATCTATATTCACTCTCTGTCATATTTAATCCAGTATCTTAAATCAATTCGATAGCCTGATAACTCTTTGTATTTAAACAAGTTTACAAAAGGAACTTGTTTGAACTTGCTGTATCAGACATTGATTTTGTATTACAGCATTTATATTATCCGATTTTGTGATTAGGGATGCTGTTAAATTAAGCGAAAAACAATTAACTATTTTTTTTGTTATTCATAAATACAGTTAATGGCTCGCATGAAAACAATGACGAAATATCTATTTTTCCTTTTATCCATTTTTATTTTAGGCTGTAAGAGCAATCGGCAGATAGGAGATACTATCTATTTTGGCGGAAATATTATTACCATGGAAGAAGAGTTTCCCGAAGTAGAGGCCTTGGTATTAAAAGATGGTAAGATCATTTTCGTTGGTGGTCGAAAAGAAGCGGAGACCTATATTGGTGAGAATACATTACAGATTGATTTAAAGGGAAAAACCTTACTTCCGGGATTTATAGATGCACATGGACATATCACTTCAAGAGCCGGGATGGAAGAGGCAATAGACCTTTCTCCAGGCCCTTATGGAACTGTAAATTCCATTCCAGACCTTCAAAAGGCTTTAATAACTGTTATTCAGCAGACAAAAATGGGACCTACTGTGCCGATATTAGGAAACGGCTATGACGATGCCATTATGCAAGAACATCGTCATCCGACCCGTCAAGAATTGGATGCAGTCAGCAGGACAAATCCTATTATTGTGATTCATGCTTCTGGTCATGCAAGCGTTGTTAATAGTGCTATGCTTACTTTTTTAGGTATTTCCGAAGATATAGAGGACCCAGAGGGAGGTCATTACGGCCGGACCAAGGATAATCGATTAAACGGTAAATTGGAAGAGAATGCATCTTTTGCGGCTTTGGTGAAGTTAACGGAAATGATGCCCAACCCCATTCAAGCCAGAGGCGAACTAACTCAATCCCTTAAAGATTTTGTTAAGGCCCAAGACGAATGGCTTAGTTATGGACAAACGACGATCTGTGACGGACGTTCGATGGGGGTGAGTGTTGGGCTGTTGAAGGAAGCCGCCTCGAAAAACCTTTTAAAGGCAGATGTAATTTATTTTCCCGACTTTGAAGCAAATAAAGCAGATTGGGAATCCTTTAAACCCAATTACATGAAATACGAAAAGCGGTTGAAATTTGGCGGTTTTAAATTTTCAGATGACGGTTCTCCTCAAGGGAAAACGGCTTGGTTGACAGAGCCATATCTTGTTCCTCCAGAAGGCCAGTCGGCAGATTACAAGGGCTTTCCAATTTTTTCAGACGAAACCCTTTATAATGATTTGAAAACTGTGTTTTCAAATCATATTACGGCGCAGCTACACGTTAATGGCGATGCAGCAATTGATCAGGCAATTCGTGTGATCGGCAAATTGAAAATGGAGGGAATTTACAAGCCTGAGCTTAGGGTAACGTTAATACATGTGCAGAACAGCAGACCTGATCACATCGCCAAGATAAAAGAAATAGGTGTTATACCCTCGTATTTTTCATCACACGTGTATCTATGGGGAGATTGGCACTATGAAAGTGTTTTTGGACCCAAACGTGCTGCTTTTATTAGTCCAGCTCAGTCAGCAAAAAAAGCTGGAATACTATTTACGATCCATCATGATAGCCCTGTGACGCCTCCTGATCTAATGACCGGGGTATACGCTGCGGTTAATAGAACCACACGTACGGGGATGGTCTTGGGGCCAGATGAGCGTATTGATGTCAGGGATGCATTAAAAGCAATTACAATCAATGCTGCCTATCAGTATCAGGAAGAAAATGATAAAGGATCCTTAAAAAGAGGGAAACTCGCCGATCTGGTTATTTTGGATCAGAACCCTTTAACAATCCATCCAAAAAAATTAAGGGAAATCAAAGTAGTTGAAACGATCAAAGAAGGAAAGACAGTCTTTAAAAGAGAATGATCAACCTAACATCTTATCAATAAGAACGTTGTAATATTTGGGTGATCGATATCTGTTCATTTATGAGCACAGAAATATAATTGAAGAGTAAATGAATATTATCTTTTCGGCTCGTTCACAATCCATTCTGCGATAAGATATTGCTAAAAGATCTGACGTTCCGGGGGAATAATCTGAGCGGTTTCTAAACGCAAATCTAACGAAGGGCCAAACTAAAAACGTCGAAGAAATGTTGCGAAAAGTTTAAGAAATTGGAGTATATATCAGGCGTTTGACCATATATATAATATTTATGCTCATACAATGCTATTTTTCCGTCTTCGATTCATCTTAGCCAGCTTGACTTTGGGGCAATAGCGATCCTCTTTGCCATCTTTGCCGGAATTGGACCAGATAGCATCTTGCTACGGTACAACTCCTTCTGTCTTGCATTATAGTACGATGCATAACAGTTGGGGTCTACGTTATAGGAGGCGTCCAGCGTCACCAATTTCAAATTTCCGGTAAAAAAATGAGTTTTTATATGACCATAAATGGTGTCATTTGTTCTGGTAACTACATAGCTACAGGGCTCGGTCTGTTCCTGTGCATGCAGTGCTAAATTCATTATCAGAATTATAAATGAAATTATAAATCTAAAAAACATGTAGCGAATTGTTTTATGTTAAATTGTTTCAACAAATCTTCCCTCAACGAGTGGTACCGGTACGGAAACGACTGGGCTTGCAGTAATCACGGATCGGGAAAAATGGGTTAAAATACAGGTCTCGATGCACTCATGCATTGCGTAGAAGCTTATATGCTCTTAAATAAGAAAGACCTATAAAATACTAAATTTCGGAAGGAGCAAATCCATAGTGTTTTTTAAATGCTGTAGAAAAATGTGAAGGGTTTTTGAATCCAACTTCGAGATAAGTATCATTCACTTTTTTGCGCTCCTCTTTCAATTTAATGTAGGCAGCTTCGAGACGCCTTTTAATTAGCCATTTCTGCGGACTTAAGTTGCTTATCTTTTTAAAATCTCTTTTGAATGTTGCTAAACTACGACCAGTATAAAATGCGATCTGTTCCATCGTCAGTTCGTCCATATAGTTTTCGTTCAAAAACTCCAAGATATCAATTTTCCAAGGTTCAGCAAAATCGAATAAAATCGGGAAGAAGATCTCCGAGTTGTTTAATAAAGCATAGATACCTTCTTGCAGTTTAAGTTGGGCAACGCTGTCCGAAGGTTTTAATTTTTCATCAAAATAGGGGATTAATGACTGAAACAGACTGGTAACATCGGCTCTGATATCAATTTTATAGACATTCTTATCGGATAGTGATGCCTTTTTTGGTAAATTATTTTTGCTCAGTTTACTATAGAACTCCCGGAGCAATGCTCGATTGAAAGTAAGGGAAATGCCATTGTATAAATCCTCACCTTTACTGTTCTTATACATCAACAGCCGGTGGTTGCGACGAATAAATGCGCACTCACCAGCTTGTATAGTAATCTTTTTATCCCTATCTTCAATTACAAGTTCGCCAGAATATAGATACAGCAGTACATGCTCTGGCGTTGCATGGATACATTTTTTGCTATATTCGGAAAAACAAGAGAGGAAGATGCCTGAATAGTTAATAGTTTTCAATGTAGTGTTCTGATTCATTTTTATCTTTTGTTCGCGTAAAGGCCAGGCAAATGTAGTACATTCTAACTATAATTATCTTTCTCTAAAGCTCAAATTTTAATTTTCAAACGGTCACTGAGGACAAATGAAAAAGGTCATATTTCAACATATCAACTACTTGTGTTTTCTCCTTCTCTTTTTGTTTTTATCCAAGAGCAGTAAAGCACAGACGAAAAGTGTCGATTTAAATACATCAGTGTCTACATCAAATGAAGGGTCTTTCTTTTTTAATACGGATAAGAAAAATTGTATAAGACTCCCAATAGGGTATGCTGATATTTCTAAACAGCTAAACATTGACACTATGTTGTCCATACTTCAAAATCAATCTGGCAATCTTAATGCGTTAAAGTTTGATCAATTAATCGAGAAAAAAAGTATATCACTTCCCGAAGAATACGATGTAGCCTTTCCGTTCAATGAAAATACCCGTGTAGATCGAGGCAAAGTTAGTATAGCCTCTGATTTTTTTATTTGCGGAGCGTATTCACTTCATTTTATGGCAGTCTATAATACCGTCAGCTACGCCGAACCCTTTATCGAAAAAATGTATTTAATTTCGGTAAAGGACAATAAACCTGTCGCTATGAAGAGAATATACCTGCACCATGAAAGAGAAATGGGATTTGCAGATTATACATTGTTTTATATCGACAAAAAGTATAGAGTCTCGTTACAAGATTATGAATTTAATGAGGATCCTTTTAAACCAAAACCAATACATCACTATCAGATTTTAGCTAATGGAAAATTCTCCCGTTACTACTATCATAATGGTTTTTATAAAAGTGATGAAGAAGAGGGCTTGATCAAGAATCACAGTAAAGAAGGAAAATGGATAGAACTTAAAGTAAATCACTGTGTGGATTTGGAACAATATCCGGAATTTATAGATCGCTATATCTATTTAGAAGCAACTTATAAAGAGGGACTTCCTACTGGCAAATGGAAATACTACAAATTATTGCAGGAATATAATGAAGAAACGGGTGAACCGATAATCGATACAAGGAAAAAGGGACCGCTGATTTATACTGAATCTTACGAAAATGGAACATTGGAAAAGCGAGAGTTTAATGGGGATAATTCATAAAAATAAATTTATATGAGTACAATAATGCAATTATTTTAGAGAGTTAAGTATGGAAACAATCATTAGACAAGCACAAGAAGATGAAATCAGTCTATTAATAGAATTTGAGCAAGGAATTGTTGAAGCTGAACGATCTTTTGACAACACATTAAAGGACGGCACAATTCATTATTATGATCTTTTAGAACTGATCAAGTCGAGTGAAGCAGAAGTTCTCGTTGCAGTTAAAGACGATCAACTTGTCGGATCAGGGTATGCCAAGTTGCTGGATGCAAAGCCTTATCAGAAGTATGAAAAGTATGCCTATTTAGGTTTTATGTATGTTAAGCCTGCCTATCGGGGTCAAGGCATTAACAAATTGATTCTGCAGAAGTTGATAAACTGGGCTAAAAATAGAAATATTTCAGAAGTTAGGTTACAGGTTTATGATGAAAATACCATCGCAAAGAATGCCTATCAAAAAATCGGATTTAAACCCAATCTATTGGAAATGCGGATGGTAATTGATGGTTAATTAAGACGAAGATCTATGGCGATTATTCTGTTGACAAAATTAAAAAAGACTGCGTTTAAGGTTTTTCGAACACAGTCTTTCTCATAAGAACAGGATTTAGCTGTGGTTAACAGTTGTCTTTATTAGCTATCATGTTCAATCTCTTTAATGATTTCTTTGGCAGATTTGATTACGTTTTTATTTAATTGAATAATCATATCTGCTTGGGATGCAGCATTTGACAGGATTCCTTTTATTTTCGGGGAAGCATTAATTGCTTTGTAAATAATATCGGGATTCGTATTTACATCCGGAATTGCTACTAATTCATCTGCAAGCTTAAAAACGAGTGAGTTGTAATAGGCTTGCCAATCGTCTTTTGCTGGAACTGTTGTTTGATAATATTCCAAAATTCCGGTTTTTAATTTTCGGTCTTTAATCAAACCAATTTTACCGCTAGAACGAAATCCTTCATAATTTCCTGTATTTCTAATCTTGAAAATAGGATTAAGATTCATTTTGATACGTTCATTAGGGTCAACTTTAGCCAAGCTGTCAATCTTTTTTTGGTTTAGATCCCCATAAAATTTACAACCTTTAGATGTATTGCCAAGGTAAGAATTTTGTTGTTCTAAGTCTTTGACGTCTTTTTCTAGATCAACTTTTAGGTCTTCCAAAAACTCTCTTACTTCTTGTTGTTCATGGCGATGTTCACTCCAACCGTGAAGCCAGATGGAAAGTGATACAGCAAAAACAATAATAAAAATCTCAATGGAAATTTCTTTCAATTTTTCAGTAAGGCTATGTTTTGGCTCCTTTGCGGTTTTGTAAATCTTCTTTGTGTGCTTAATGATCTCGTCTTGCATTTTACAGCTTAAGTTAATATAGAGGTGATTTTTTTACATATTGGTGCTGACGTACAAATATGCAAAAGTTTGGGAAAACACGCAAATTAATAACTTCTCAATTACATTTTTTCAAACTGAAATGCAACTTGCTAAATCTTTCGTTATACTTATCTAATAATGCATTAAAGTTGCAATGCAGTAAAATAGAAAAATTACTTATATTTATTTCTGTGTAAACAGCTGCAAATAAACCGTATACTATGAAAAGATACCTGAAATCGCTTTTATTACTGGTTTTTATACTGCCATTTTTCGTTCGTGGGCAAAAGGGGTATCGTATAAATGGGGAGATATCCCAATTGAAAGACGGTGCTAAAATATTCTTGATTTATGAAATAGAAGGCCGTTCTGTCGTTGATTCTGCTTTTTCACAAAATGGAAATTTTTCTTTTTCAGGAGAGGTGGATTATCCCATTTCCTCATCGCTATATCTCAACAAGAATCCTTTTGTAAATAGACCTGCCCGTAATGAACAGATGGATTTTTTTCGTTTTTATCTTGAACCTGGTAAGTTAGTGATGCGAGCAAAGGATTCACTGAAAAATATTGCTATCAGCGGATCTCAGGTTAACGTCGACCAAGAGATATTCAAAAAAATGCGTACCTCGGTCGATGATAAGTTTACAGCACTCAATAAAGAATTTTATGTACTTCCTGCCAGTCAGCAGAATGACTCTAAAGTACGTGATGCATTTATTGATAGGGAGAAAGGTCTTATGGATGAACTTTACAGTGTTCATTTAGCATTTGCTCGTCAACATCCATCATCTTATCTAAGTTTAATCAGTTTATCATTTGTTGCTGGACAGGAGAAATTTACGAGAGAAGCTGCTGCCGTATATGTTGGTTTAGCCAAAAAGCTCAAAAAGTTTCCTTTAGCCAAAGAAATACCCATGCAACTGGAAGCTTCGGTCAGGACCAAAGTTGGAGAGATAGCACCCGATCTTGAACTGCGAACAGCAAATGGTAATTACATCAAGTTATCTGATTTCCGAGGAAAATATCTTTTAGTAGACTTTTGGGCTAGTTGGTGTGGACCGTGTCGTGAAGAAAATCCTAATCTTGTAGCACTCTACAATAAATACAAAGATTCGGGATTCGAAATCTTGGGGATATCATTGGACAAGGCAGCCCAGCGTGAACAGTGGATCAAAGCAATTGCGGATGATAAGCTCAATTGGCCACAGGCATCTGATTTAAAAGGCTGGGATAGCCAAGCCGCGAAACGCTATGGCATCAATTCTATTCCAGCAAGCTTTTTACTGGATCCCCAAGGAAAAATAGTAAACCGCAACCTTAGGGGAAAAGATCTAGCGGAAAAAGTACAGACTATCTTTCAGATAAAGAGTGATCCCAAATAGTCTATTTAATTGGATCTACTCTATTAATCGTCAAGTCTATAAATAAATTCCTCAATTTCAGCTTGTCGCGCATTTGCATAACCGCGATCTGTACCAACTTTAACAAAACCACAATGTTCCAACACTTTTTGTGATCCGAAGTTGTCAAAAGCTACACGACCATAGATAGGACGGTTTGTTTCGAGTGTAAGAAAGTTTTTCAGAGTTTTTGTCGCAACACCTTGTCCCCAGAATTTTCGATCAATCCAATAAGTGATCTCGGCATCACCTTCAATAACAAACTTTGCAATAGTTCCTGCGATTGTTCCATCAACCAGAATTGTCTGATTATTGATGCTTGGCTCAGTAAGAAATTTGCCGTATTTCTCAATGTAAGTTTTCTTATCCGAAGAACTTGTCGAGGTAAAAGCGGCGAGATGATTTGCTTGTTCATCAAGCTGAAACTCATAGTGTGTTTCTAAGTCAGCGAATACTGTCGGCCTAAGGGTAAGTTGAAAGTTGCCGTTATCCATGCGTTTGATATTAGATTCACAATCAAATATATTGATAAAAACGTAAAGGATTCATCAAATCATTGTGCCCATAAAGGAAGATAGGCCGAAACTTCGATTCCTGAAGCGGTATCTTGAAAGTTAAACACGGTTTCGGGTACAATATAATTATCACCTATATCGATCCCCTTAATGGAGGAAAAAAGATTCAGATGTCGTTTTACAGTTGGAATAATATGAATATAGGAACTTGCTATTTTTTCAGGACTAAGTACACTCTTACTATTTTGCATCCCTTTGGACCTTGCGTAGCATAATTGGATATTGTCGGTGTAAAAAAAGATCATTTCAATCCTATTTTCAGGAAACAACGCTTTGATATCTTGTAACATTTGAAGATGTGTTTTGTTCGCGATATCGACCTCTACCGCAAAATCCTCGTTATTATTTAGTAGTGCCAAAAGCTGTTCTTCAAATCGCCGATATCCATCTTTTACTCCTTGGGCTGTATATCTTTGAACAAAGAGCTTTGGATCAAGTATCTTGATCCCTTCGGGAATGAAATATGGTCCACAAGTACTTTTCCCAATATGGGGGGCGCCAGTTATCACATATATTTTGGCCATGATCAGATACTTTGAATTGTCCCATCTTTACGTTCCTCAACCAATTGCCCATCCTTACTGTAAACCAATGGCTGTTCGCGAGAAAACAAATAGGAACGAATACTCTTTTGCAATTCTTGTCTCCATTGAATCTTTTCATCCGCAGACATTGTAAATGGATCTTTCTTCATTTTTCCAATTTTGACAAGTTGTTCCTCCTTTATTATCCTTTTCATTTAAAACGTAATTTATTTTAGTTAGTAATATCACTTAAATATAAACATATATTAATATATTATAAAAAAATATTAATATAAAAAATCCTATGGATTTGGTAAATCTCTTTTAAAGTGACCATCAACACTGATTGGAAAAACTAACAGTTACCAAATGGAACTTTTACAAAGAATAGACATTGGAAAGAGAATTATATAATTATTCCAACAATGTCATTTCAAAAAAACAAGTGATCTTCCTGATTATTAATTTGTGATATCTATGTGAAGTCTAGATTTTTGCGATACTCCTATAAACTTCCGATCTTAGTTATCAACAGGACAGAAGTGGTGACAAAAAATAAATGGTGAACTTGCCATACGATTCAAGGAACAAAAAATCTATGAATGTTTATTTCTGTAGACAAAAAATCAAAATTAAAGCGTCGAAAAGAATGGGAAAACTAACTGATCATGAATTGGCAAAATTTATTTCAAAAAGAGTTACAGAATTGACTGAAGTAACAGGCTTGCCTCTAAAAGGCCTTGCAAGTTTTACTGGAATTTCCTATTCAACACTTAGAAGCGCAAAAAATGAATCATTATCACTTTCGCTCGATAGTTTTGCTCGGCTTTGTTCTCCTTTTTCAATTCACCTTTCCGATTTCTTCAATCCCGAGATCAAGTTGACTGTAGATGGGAATAGACTTCCAGAATTAGTCAAGTTTAAAGAGGCATTTTTAGACCGAGCTAATAGTTTTAAGTCATTTGAAATGTCGGTATCTCCGTCTCGGGGAATTAATGATGAACTTAGGAAGCAACGGGAATTTGTCGCTCGAATGATTTATACTTCTGATTACTTTCATACAGAGAAAACACTTAACCAAATGGTTCTCGATTTTGAAAGAGAGCATCAAATACAATTTAGCAAGGACCGTTTGACTGTATTACTTAAGAAATATATTGGACTCGAATTACTAGACAAAAAGGTTTTACCAAGAACAATCCGAAGACCAAATGATTTGCGTAGACCTTATCTCTATTTTAGGAAATCAATTCCGAATTTCTGATATACGTTTAGATGTGTAATAAGCCTATATCGATGTGATGCCTTGCAGATCAGTGTAACGTCAGGAGAGGCTCTTTTAATTACAGATGAAATGGAGAAACAGATGGCTTTTAACAGTTGCTTACTGAATAGTAATACATAGATTTAAATTGTGGAAGTGAAAGGCAAGTAGTAGATTATGGGGCAAGCTTTGGGTAGAAACCTGTAAATACTTTAATTTCTTTCCTAGGTCTTGATTTGATGAAGGGGATCTGAGAAACATAAGAAATTTTCAATATTTTTGAGCTATATAACCAAATAATTGAACCAATATACAAAAAGGTAAACATTTTTGATATGCAATTTTGAACGATCAATAGAACGTTTAAATTTTAAAATTAACATCATGGGTTTATCAAATTTGGGTATTTTTCATACCATTATCGGAATAGTTGCCATTATTTCAGCATTTCTTTCACTCTTTAAAAGTGGTAAAATAAATCTGGATGCGCTCACAGGTAAAGTTTATTTTTACTTCACATTGATTTCCTCGTTGACCGCTTTAGGCTTATCCAGTGTCAAAGGTATTAATCCAGGGCATGTATTGGCCTTAATGATTGTAATTTTTGTCTCTACAGCCTATTTTTTTAATGTGAGGAAGAAGGGTAAAAATGGTTATCGCCTCATCGAAAACTTTTTATTATCCTTCAGTTTTTTTCTATCATTAATTCCGACTGTTAACGAAACCCTTAGCCGGGTGCCAGTTGGTAATCCAATAGCATCAGGACCAAAAGATCCTATAATAGGTGTAAGTATCCTTATCATCCTTGTTTTGTTTATTATTGGTTCGATAATACAGTTTAAGAAGCAAAAAAGAGTAAACAGTCGTGACATAACACCTTAGAAATAGGGTGTAAATAGTAAGAAAAATGTTTGAATAATTTACGAATATTTAGATTGATCGCAAATTTTAACTACTTTACATCCATAAAATCAGGCGAATTTGTTTTATGGATGTATTATCTAAAGACGAGGATGTTTTTTTAGCACTGATCAGAAAGATACATCAGGATTATCTCGTATACAGCTCGTTTCGCTGGTAATAATGTTGGCAACATTTTGGTTAATATAATCGTTATTTTGAATGGTTACAAGCTATAAAAAATTTGATCTATTTGGGAAAACCGTTATTCAGAAGGTAGATTTTAATTCACCCTTTAAATTTGTTTTTCCTATTGCAGAACAGGCATGTTTTCTTTATATGCTAAAGGGACAGCTAGGATTTCAAAATGGAGATACTAAACAGAAGATAGAGGCACATCGTTCTCTATTGTTGAATTGCCTGGCCTCCGGCAAGCAGATACAACAATCAGGGATGGAAAGGGAAGGTGAGATTATTATCGTTAGCTTTCATCCAGACATCCTGAAAATGGTATATGATCGGGAGATTCCTCCGGGTTTTAAGTCCGACGGCCAGGTAACTAATAAAAACAGCCATTTAATCAATAACGATTTTCTAATTCAAAAATATATTGAGGGCTTACTTTTTTACTTTGAAAACCCGTCTTTGGTAAACGATGAACTTTTGGTATTGAAATTGAAGGAAATTATCCTTTTACTAGCGCAGACTAAAGATGCAGAACATATCCAGGTTATTCTTTCACAGCTTTTCTCTTCAACAGCCTATTCCTTCAAACAGATTATTGAAGCCAATTTATTTCTACAATTGGGTATTGGAGAGCTTGCGCAGAAAACAAATCTGAGCATATCTTCTTTTAAACGGGAATTTAAAAAATTGTATAATGATTCACCAGCCAGTTATATTAAAACTAAGAAGCTCGAGAGAGCGGCAGAACTCCTCATCGCTTCCAGTACACGCATTACGAACATAGCATTTGATTGTGGATTTAACGACCTGGCAAATTTTACCAAAAGTTTTCACGAAAGATATAAGCAATCACCTACAAATTACCGGTTAAAGTTCAGAGGAGAATGATTTAACTTTAAATATCCCAATTCAGGTAAGTTGTAACAAAATCTCTGGAATGTGATGCCTGCTATTAACGTATTAAAAGCTGATTATTTTTAATGTGTATGTCGTTTTATTTAAGTTGGATACCTTTAGATTGCTTAATTATATATGCAGATTACACCGACCTATATTAAAGTCAAATAAGTTGTAGATTCTGTAATAATAGTTGAATCAGTAAAATGTATCTGTTTTACCTGGAAATGTATCATTATTTTAGCTGATAAAGAAGCTATTTTTGTAGGAGCACAAATACTACATTGTAATGATGAATAAAATATTTAATATAAAAGAGTTTGCATTCTATCTTAATGTTACCAAGCCTAAGAATGAGGATCTCCTTATTATTAATTATGAACATGAGGATAACTTACGACTGCAATCCGATTCTGTTACCATAGATTTTTATTTGCTCGCTATAAAGCCTCCGTTGGACACACAAGTGTTTTATGACAGACAATTTGATTTAAGGGGGTAGGGAATATAATTCTGTGATTGATAATTTTTATAAAAATCTAAAGCAGTATTTTGCGAACAGTGATGGAATTGCAGGTCTCCCTTCTGTTGCATATTTTGCCAGAAAGCCAATCTTTCACCCAACTATTTTGGAGATTTGATCAAGCATTTTACGGGAGAATCACCGATCGAACATATCCATAATTTTGTTCTAAACCAGGCAAAAGACAAACTTAAAAACACTTCACTATCTATCAGTGAAATTTCGTATAGTTTGGGTTTTGATTACCCTAATTATTTTGCACGATTTTTCCGTAAGAAAACAGGTTTATCCCCAAAAGTATTTAGGGAAATGTAATTGTTAATATAATTCAGAGCAACCTAACAAGGTTGCTTTTTTTTTGCTCTAATTACAAATCAGTAAAATGTGTCCGTTTTCGAGTAATCTGTCTACGTTCCAAGTAGGAAGCTGTATTTAACTTTGTCTTATCAAAATAACAAGACGTTTAATTTAAAAAAGAAAATATCATGTCACAACAAAAGATCAGTATCAATAACGGAAACGGACAAGGAATTACCTTATCGGCTATTATTAATTTCCCTGAAGGGTTTGATGAAAATAAAAAATATCCAACCATTTTCAGTACCCATTCTATAGGAAGCTGTAAAGAGCAGACTTCGGGTAATGTATACGGACAGGCTCTCGCAGATGCAGGGTTTATCGTATTGGTTCCAGATGCTTCATTTCAAGGAGAAAGCGGTGGCGAACGTTGACTTATATTTAAATTCCAACAGCAAGTCTGAGGTTTCTAAACTAATTGCAGACCTAAAACTTGACGAAGAGAAAACTGAAAAAATAAGACAAATATTGAATGTAGTTTTGAGAGATGCCTTTTATTCAACTTTATTGGGTCTTGATGGAGAAGGTCAAATTAGCGAGCGACAAGAAAATTATAAAATTGAAGATGAAAATGGAAGGGAATTGACTGGTGGAGAAATCGGGAGTTTCGCTTGGGAGTATTTTTATAACAATAGAATGGAATTGGACAATTCAAGTGCTGACTTCATTGCTATATTAACTTACAAGACAACGGAACAAGGTGGACGAAAAACTGCAGCCAAAACTGGTTATCGCCCACAGATAAAATTTGACTTTGATGAAATGCACGCTTCTGGACAACAAATGTTTATTGATAGGAGTCTTGTTTTCCCTGGTGACGCTGTTGAAGCTGTAATAAAAATTTCTTCTGTTGATTATTTCTCGAACCAGCTGACGGAAAAAATGAAATTTGAATTTAGAGAAGGGACTACTGTAATTGGCACGGGGATAATTAAACATGTAATTAATAACAGACTAAGAAAAAGCTCTTAGGCCAAATGAGTGGGGCGTATTGTCTTTTTGCGTTGTTTGATGATGCAAAGGACTTATAAAATTTTTGATGATAATAGCTCAAAATAGCTTAAGTGTGCTTTCCATGTCTTTTTTTTAAATAGGATAATAATAAAAAAACGGAAGGCTTAGCCTTCCATTTTTTATTCAAATCATTTCAATCTTAACGATCTTCCAGCCAACTGAGGAACTGGGCGGTCTTTTCTTTGCCTATAAGCAGCTTATCGTCTGTGGGGACAGTCAATTTGACATATAGCTTCCTGGCGAAATAATGTTCAACCTCTTTAACGGCCGAAAAACTGATTAAATACTGTCTGTTCAGCCGAAAAAAATCTTTGCCAGATAATTGGGTAGCCAGCTGATCCAGGGATTGACTGAGATCAAAATGCTCACCCTTAAAAGTCACCATGGTCGGAGAGGTGTAGTTAATATAGATAAAAGCAATATCTTCTGTCTTCACCGTCATGTACTTATTGTTTTTGAACACGAGAAAGCTCTTCTTTTTATTGTCTTCGCCACTGATCTTCTGGATCAGTTCAACAAGATGATTTTCGGTGGTTTTCTGAAAGAAATTCTTGAAATTATCTACCTTTTCAAAAGCGTTTTTTAGGTCTGTTTCTGAGAAGGGTTTAAGTAGATAATCAATTCCGTTCTCTTTTATAGCCTCCATTGCGTATTCACCAAATGCTGTGCAAAAGATGACAGGACATACAACCTTTACCGACTTGAATATATCAAAACTGATTCCGTCAGAAAGTTGTATATCCATAAAGATAAGATCCGGGCTGGCGCTGTCAGAGAGGTAATCTATAGCTCCTTCAACGCTCTGGATCTTTGCCATGATCTTAGACTCTGGACGAAGTTTCAATATCAGGTTCTCGAGGGAACGGGCAGCTTTAATCTCGTCCTCAATTATTAGTATGTTCATATATAATGGGAAGTTTTATAGTAAATGTTTCAGTATCCATTAGGATACTGATCTCCTTTTCGGATAGATGAAGATAACGCTGGTTGATATTTTCAAGTCCTAAACCGGTAGAAGGTTCCGATATTTTCCTGGGCTGTATATTATTGCTGACAATAAGGTAATCACCTTCCTGCCCAATGGATATATGTAGGGGTTTCTCAAGTGAAACTATATTATGTTTAATGCAGTTCTCTACCAAGAGCTGCAATGTAAAAGGAGGAATAAAACTTCCATAAATTTCACGTCCTAGATTCATTGAAACAACTAAACCTTCCTCAAAACGTGCTTTTAATAGGTAAATATAGGAGTCCATAATCTGTAGCTCCTCTCCGAGTGGAAGTAGGTTCAGTTTGAGGCTGCCCAAAGTAAACCTGTAAAAATCAGCAAGCTTGATGATAAATTCCGCTGACTGAGTATCATTGCTTTCCACCATGTATTTTAACGTGTTGAGACTGTTGAACAGAAAATGTGGATTTACCTGCTGTTTTAAAAGCTCATACTGTGCTGCGAGGTTCGCGGACATCGAACGCTCAAGTTCCCGCACCACCTGCTGGTTGAGATAAGTCTGGTATAGAAGATGTATAAACATATAGAAAGTCAGGTTGATGAGTACACCTCTGACCTCATACATCAGCATTTTAGGTCCAAAATTGAGATGTGAAAGGATGTAATACTGTATTGAGGAAAGTAGGAACATCAATACCAAACCAACTCCTAAACCTCTGAAAAGTTGAGGTGATATCACATTTTTGCTGCCCGTTTTCTTTGTATAGGCTGGTATCGAATAGATATTGTAGTACCAGATCAAAAGAGCAAAACCCGTGGTTACACCAAAGTCGGCAATACCCTCAGAAAGAATAAAATTATGGTCCACAATCTTTGGGATAGATGTTAGTATACCCAATGATATTGAACTGATCCAGATTAGTTTATGGGAAATATAGAAAGGTGTCTTCATACTTTGCTCACCGTTGTTAAGCTGATAATGTTTTTGCTGGTATTTCGGGCTGTTTGAAATGCCAGCAAATTAGCGAAAAATGTTTTATATCTAAGTACCTGATAATTGTAATTTAAGTATTTAGATCTTTTGCTGTATAAATGACATGATTTATCCTATTAAATGAAAAATAGGTAACTGAAAGTATAGTAATGGCAACGCATGTATCGATTACGGAAGAAGGTCCAAGAACAGCAATTTTTGAGAAGAACGCAAAAATAATGTCAAAATACATACCTGCGAAAACCCATTCCTTAAGCCTTTTAAATCTATTCGGGATCAGTAATATGGTAACACCTAAAATTTTGAATACACCGAGAATGTATATAAAATGCGCTGGATAGCCTAATTTTTTTGTGATGTCCCATACTGCAGGGTTATGTGTCAGTTCAAAAAAGCCGCTGAGCCCAAACCATATTGATATCAGGATACTTCCTGTAAAATAAATCTTTTTGTATGTTGAATTTTTCATAATATTTTTTGTGATTAATTTCTTTATTATTTAGAGAGCGAGTCGGCCTCAATAATGGCATCCGCAAATTCTTTGGGAGCTTCCTGTGGTAGGTTGTGTCCGATCCCACCCGTCAGGTTATGGTGTTTGTACTTTCCTTTATATTTGGAAGCATAGTTTTCAGGGAGTGGAAACGCCGCACCGTTGGCATCACCTTCCAGCGTCACGGTCGGTACGGTGATATCCGGTGATTTGGCGAGCTTTGTTTCAAGTTCGTCGTACTGTTTCTCTCCGGGAGCCAGCCCCAACCGCCAGCGATAATTATGGATCACGATAGCAACATGGTCAGGATTTTCAAACGATTTGGCCGAGCGCTGATAGGTTTCTTCATCAAAAGACCATTTCGGGGAGGCTGTTTTCCAAATCAGTTTGTTAAAAGCCGCTGTATGTGCTTTGTAACCTTTGTAACCCCGCTCCGTTGAGAAATAGTACTGGTACCACCACAAGAATTCAGCAGCCGGTGGAAGTGGGATTTCATTTGCTTTGGGGCTTCCGATCAGATACCCGCTTACAGCTACCAGCGCAGAAACACGCTCCGGCCAGAGGGCAGCCATGATATCGGCAGTCCTGGCACCCCAGTCAAAGCCTCCAATAACAGCTTTATCTATTTTCAGGGTATCCATGAAGACGATGATATCGAGCGCCACAGCGGACTGCTGTCCGTTACGTACAGTCTTTGGCGAAATAAAGGTTGTTGTTCCATAACCCCGGAGATAGGGCACAAGTACCCAGTATCCTTTTGCTGCAAGTAATTCAGCGGATTTTTCAAAACTGTGAATATCGTATGGCCATCCATGGAGCAGTATAACGGGCTTCCCGGTTTTTGGACCGACCTCTGCGTAGCCTATATCAAGCAGTCCTGCCTTTATTTTTTTTGTATGCTGAAATGCGGAGTCTACGGTGTTGTCAGCCTGTACATGTTTATCCTGAGAAAGCTGTTGGGCGTGGACTAATGATGCACCTGCTGTGACAAGCAGGGATAACGAGAGGGTGAAAATCACCTTTTTGCCAAAATTTGCTATTGTATTCATTGGATCTGTTTTTTGTCGATTTTAAATTATTGAGTTGAAGCTATCATAGTGGAAAATTTACGGGATCAGTGTCCATTATGTCGGCAATACGCTGCCCTCTGGATTCCCCGGAGGGTATTTCACCATATTCTGTGGTATAGTCCAGTTTGCCATCGCCGCCGGCTTTTACCGTCTCTACACGCAAGAGTTCACCGTTTACTTTACTTCCAAAATATTGCGGATCTTCCAGCATTTTATAGGTAACAAGTTTGAGGGAAACGCGGTCGTGACTATGTCGGGCTCCTTCCAGGAGGGACAGGGCTTCCTTATTGCCGTATAATGCCGACATCGTCTGCCTGTCCGTATTAAAGGATGATGAGATAAATTTCAGTTCGCCGGATTCAAACATGAACCGTATTTTTCCATTCTCTTTATCTGATATGTTCTTGCTGCATGAGCCGAAGATTAAACTACATATAAATAGTACGGATAAGATCTTTTTCATTTTTGGACAGTTTTTAAGTATTGCTGCATCATTCTTTTGGAGTTCACTTTCGGCGGAACATTGAACAGGTAACCCGTCGATTCTGCGAGCTGCCTATGACAGCTGATACAGGACTGTTGAGCAAACAGTGCAGTCCTTCCGGTAGGTTTTAAATCTTGACCATTGAATTTCGCAAAACCCCAGCCTTCGGTTTCCTTATATGTTTTTCCGTCTTTTACCATGTACTGCATGTTCACGAAATCTCCGGGCACGATATCTCCATTGGATTTTCGGGTCTGTTTAAAAACCGCCTTGGCCACTGCACTGCCATCGGGCCAGGGGTGGAAGTTTTCCTTTTCGATAGCGCGGACTGCGATGTCATTTCCGTAAATAACGCGTATTGTATTGTCGATAAGCGTGCTCATCCCGATTACTTTCCAGTTCTTAAAATCGGCATTGTACGGGATTCCGTTCGGTGATACCGGGGCAAGGGCAGCTGTTATTTTTAGTACGTTCGCAATACCCTGATTTGCAGGTAGCAAACCATCTTTTGCGGATAGCGAAAGGGCATATTGTTTTATGGTCGCTACTTCAACAGCAGATAGTTTTGAGTCCGGATGTGTGAGCGCATAGGAAGGCAGGGGCATCTTACCCGCGTTTACCATATTGTAAATGGCATAAAATTTACCTTTCTGTTCCGCATCGGAGAGCTTATCCCACTCGGAAAAATTCATCACTTCCCGTGCACGGTCAATATCCCTGTTCACGATCCACGATACCGGGGCAATTTTATCAAAGAACGATAGCCGCTGCTCATTGGAATGGCAGTTGAAACAGGAACGTTCTAGGATAAGCTGGACCTGTTTAGGCACATTTCTGATATGTCCGGTTACGGCATTTTGTTCAATGGTTCTATTGAAAAATTGAAGGGCGATAAGACCGACCACAATGCAGATGGATATGGTGGGTATCAGTTGGATTCGCATTAGGAGTTTCATGATCTTTGCTCTTTTGTTATGTTAAAATTAAGGTAAAGTACTACCCTAGGGAAGCTCAAAACAGTTGGACCGGACATATTGAAGGTTGAATTCTTCTTTTGGATCCCCGAAGTGGACAATCTATTTCCTAAAGGTTTATGCTTGTGGCAGCTAGTATTCCTCCGGATTTCTTGTCCTGCTCGAAAGCGATGATTTCCCATGCATGACCGGTTTCCGGAAGTTTAAAAGAAAAACTGTCCTGGGCTTTAGTGCCCATGCTCTTTAGCTCGCGTACAACCTGCACATGGGAGAGGGCTTTTCCGGCGTTCTCTCCCGCAGATACCTGAGAGGAAGCGTGTTTTTGGACAAGAGCGACCAGGATGTCCGAATTTTTGGAGCTAGAGGATGATACATAAGCGATCTGGATATTTTTACCTTCGGCTTTCAATACTTTTAAAGCAAGGGTTTCAGTATGTTGTTCTAGCATCGCGGACTGGATGCCGCTGATGACTTTGCCTGTTTCCGATCCGACCATTTCCTGTTTGCCATTGATGACCATCTGGGGGGTATATAAGGTACTTACATTCATCCATGTGGCGTACTGTTTCTGTCTTTCGGTAAAACTGCTTTTGCTGAAGCGATCTTTCCATCCCTGATGATCCCAGTAATCGACATGAAAGGCCATTATATAAAGTTTTTTATTCAGATTATCCTTCTCAAGTTTTGCAATAAGCTCATCTGCGGAAGGGCAACTCCAGCAACCTTCTGAAGTAAAGAGCTCGACCACGGCGAAGCTTTTGTCTGAGTTGCTGCTTTTGATCTTTTGCAGTTTTTTATCATCATTGATACCCTTGAAGGCCATGATCAGGGCAATGATCAAAGGCAGGCTCAAAACGTATAGTATTTCTTTTATTGATTTCATGATCTAAATTTTTAAGCTGTTTATAGTTTGTTGTTAGTTGAAGATTTTTAGGGAGAAGCCGAAATCCTGTGGCGGAACACATACCTGATCGCTGCACTGCATAAACTGAATGGTTCCCCGGATTGTTCCATTTTTGCCCTTTAATCTGATCTTCTGACCGAACTCGACCTCATTTTCAAAATAGGTAACTGGCATGCCCAGAAGTTTATCAAACTTCAACAGTGGGCTGGGCTGGCTCACATTTCCCACCAATTGGTAAGATCTGTCAGGCTCGAATTTAAAATTCATCTTGATCGGGCTTTGGGGGCTGTTTCCCAGTGCATACATATGCCATCCAGGGGCGATCCTGGCCTTCATCCGGATTTCTCCTTCTTTGGGGGATTTCCTTTTAAGCGTGCATTCCCATGTCACCTGACCGGATAAGGTCTGTCCTTTTGAATGTGAGCAGAACATCATTAGAACGGTCACTACTAAAATTGCTAATCTGTTCATTTCTATATTTTTAATTGTTAAAACTTAAATTCTTTGTACAAATAGAGCGGAATTATGCTCTCGCTGCCACTGTAAACTGCTTGAAGTAGACGTTCTAAGCCCTGAAATGGACAGTTTGGAACATAAAGGAAAATCATCACAGTTGATCCCGTAGCGTTTTAAAAGCGTTCCTCATTTCCTGGGTGAAGAGCTCCGGCTGTTCCCATGCCGCAAAGTGCCCACCTTTTGGTGCGATATGATAATAGTATAAAGAAGGATAAGCCGCTCTCGACCAGCTTTCTGGTGCTTGATATATTTCATGCGGAAATACTGAAATAGCTACAGGAATTTTTATGCGCTTTGTTTGCTGATGTTCGGAACTGAAATTGTTGTTATTATTTTCCCAGTAAAAGCGGGACGACGATGCTCCGGTATTGGTTAGCCAATACAAAGTTATATCGTCAAGGATCGCATCGCGGCTAATTACCTTTTCTGGCTGGAGGTTACTTTCTGACCACTCAGCGATCTTTTCGTATAAAAACGCTGCTAGTGCAGTTGGAGAATCAGAAAGCAAATAGCCTGTAGTTTGTGGCCTAGTCACCATCATCCCGCCATACGCTGCGTTTCTGCCAAAGAAAGCGCGCATTGAATTATAAGCCTTTGTTTCTTCTGGAGAAAGACTTGTCGGAGCGGGATCACCGGCGTTGATTGGTTTTACCAGGTCTGCAGGGATTGTGGCCGGCATGGTTAGGTGGATACCCAATAGCCCCGAAGGAGCCTGTCTGGCAAGCGCGTCGGAGATTACAGACCCATGGTCTCCACCTTGAGAAACATATTTTGTGTAGCCCAGGCGTTTTACCAAAATATCCCAGGCTTTGGCAACACGGTCAGGGTTCCAGCCAAGTTCTTTAGGGATTTCGGAAAATCCATATCCTGGAATTGCGGGGATGATAACATCAAAGGCATCTTCAGCTTTACCACCGTATTTGACGGGATCTGTCAGTGGGCCTATAGCATCAATAAATTCCAGGGGTGATCCTGGCCATCCATGTGTAAGGATAAGGGGTAAGGCACCTTTTTCCTTTGAACGCACGTGAATAAACTGTATGTCAAGTCCATCAATCTTGGTGACAAACTGTGGCAGCGCGTTCAGTTTGTTTTCAAGTTTATGCCAGTCATAGCCATTTCCCCAATAATTGATCAGTTCTTTTAACTGGGCTAGTTGTATGCCCTGTGATTCATCGTTTACCGTTTCGCTATCTGGAAACCGGGTCTCCGAAATACGTCGTTTCAGTTCATCAAGTTTATCCTGCGGAATATTGATTTTATAAGGTCTGATACCAGTTTCTGAGTTTACACTTTCCGTTTTTGCTATGGTGCGCTGTGCACTTGTAATTGAAGGAATACATAGTGCGCATGTCGCTACCATAAGGATTGTTGTTATTTTTGTCTTCATTTCTTTTTTGTTTTAGATTTTACAATCTGATTTCTTTTGTTGCAACAAATGTATGTGGGGCGGTGTGGGTGTTAAACGGAGAATAGGTTCAAGTGGACATATTCACAGGTGAGCTGGGAGTTTTAAAGCTCGAACAGGAAGTTCCATTTTTATAAATCGGATTGAAAGTAAGATATCGGCAGATAAAAGAACCGGCTATGAAGGATTTTGATAGAAAGCATTGTCCTGTAATCAACATAGAGGTACTTTTCTATCAAACTATATGAGTCGCGGAATTGACTAATTCACTTACAATATTGTCCGCTTCAACTGTTTTGGGTATGTACTGCGTTGAGGATCGTTTTAAGTTTGCTTCAGAATCATTAAAACAATAATAAAATGAAGACAACCAGAAAATTTACTATCGCAGGCGCCCTATGTTTAAGCCTTTTTTCCGCAGTATCAATTTCGTGTAGCAACGATAATGATTTACGAATAGGGCAGGAGACAACTATTGTAAATCACAAAAATGCGAAGACCAGCTTTATCAATGTGAAAGGAACAGATTTCGCTTACCGAAGTTGGGGTAAAGACGGAGGAATTCCGCTAGTATTACTACCTGGAACAGGTGGTTCTATGGATGATTGGGATCCTGTCGTGACCGACGGTCTAGCGAAAGAATACAAATTGATCATATTTGATAATAAAGGAGTGGCATCTTCCAAAGGAGCTACCCCCAATACTATCCAGGCAATGGCTAACGATGCCATCGATTTTATCAGAGCAATGAATTTAGGGAAGGTCAATATTATGGGATTTTCAATGGGCGGATTCGTGGCTCAAAGAATTGTTTTGACGGATCCCGAACTAGTTAATAAAATAATTTTAGCTGATAGTGGGCCTAAAGGAGCTATTGGTCTTGCCAATCTTCCAAATATAATTGCTGGAAGTGCCGGACTTAGCCCTGAAGATTCCTACTTAAAATTCGGATTTACCGATTCACAGTCAAGTATTGCGTCTGGAATATCGTCTTATGCTAGAGTTCATCAACGGATAATTGATAGAGATCCAGTGCTTAGCGATGCCAGTACATCTGCTCAGTTTAGAGCTGTACTAACCTGGGCACAGCCAGATCTCGAAGCACTTGATGAAATTAAGGCTATTAAAAAACCTGTTTTAATCGTACATGGTGATCAGGACCTTCCAATCTCTATTCAAAATGCCCATAATATGAAACAAAATTTAGAAAACTCTATTCTTTTAGAGTTTTCAGATTCAGGGCACGCTGCATTTTATCAAAATTATGATACTTTTTTGGCGAGGGCTGTCGCATTTCTTGCTCAATAGGTTATTTGGAATAAAAAATGATAAATAGCTAATAGTTCGTTTGAAACGCTTATTAAACAGCGGACTACAAAAGCTTGTTAGTTATTAATGGTCTTGATACTAAAAGTAAAGCACGATTCTTTAGGCACTTTACTTTTAGTATTTTATAGAACTTTCGTTTTTAATATTTTTAAAGAAGGATTATAATGGACAACACTTGGATTGTCCCTCGATACAGGATTCTGATCAGTCAAAATCAGATGAAATTCCCATCATTAAATAACAGGGGATATGTATAGCGATCTATATCTTATAACCTTTAACAATCCAATTTTTAAATCCATTCGTACCATAAGGTGGCTCAGGAAATGCGTCACGAACGGATTTCGGATTTACTGAAATATTTGAGGATGGAGAAATGATTACAACTACTATTTCAAAAGAAATTCGAACAGATTATTTAATTAAGCTATTAGAAGGTTTTGGATTTGAAAGGGTGACACAAATTGACTATAATTGCGAAAGGATAGTCGACTGCACAACAGGATAAACTAAAGCGTATGGTTTCTCAAACTTTACTGTTTTCTTTGAAATAGAAGGGGGGGGCGTCAACCATATTTGGCTTTCGATTTGCTCATGGGTTTCTTTAGTGGAAATTTCAGTAGAAAAATTTGAATTGGTTAAGTTAGTCCAATATAGTTTAGGAGAAGAATGTGACTTGATTTTAATGAAAATATGTAATTGATGTGCGGATTTTTGAGATTTTACTCAATACAATTTGTCGAATTATTTGAAGTCAATTATTTCGGATAGATATGACGTTTAGATAGAAAAAATATTGGGCATTTTGATATTTTATATAATATGGCGAGAGGAGATAAATTATATTTTCAAGCTCTCAAAGAAGCGAGCAAAAATACTGAGATAGGAGATTCAAATGCACTTGAATTATTAAATAGAGCGATTGACAAGGGTAACAGTAAAGCGCAATATGCTTTAGCGACATGGTATCTATATGGGAAAACCGTCAAAAAAGATTATAAAGTAGCCGTTAAGCTGTTATTTGAATCATCCCTTCAGAACAATGAATTGGCCTGTTTTGATTTAGCCGTTTGTTATGAGAATGGTTTTGGCATAAAAGAGAATATGAAAAAAGCGTTCTTGTTTTATTCTAAGGCTATCTTACTTGGTGAGAGACAATCTATTTACGAAGTTGGCCGCTGTTATTATTATGGCATTGGAGTTAATAAAAACCTCGACCTGGCTAACATATATCTTGCTATAGCCAGTTTGCATGGCATAAAAACGTAACTGAGTTTAAATTTGATATGAATGCTGCAAATAATAATCAGATATAAATCATTTCTTTTGAGGAATTTGGTGTCGAATAAATAGGAAAGGTGGGAAGTTCTTATGTGAAGGAAGTTTTGGGTAATCTTGGGGTAAGGCCAAAATTTAAAGTTTCGCTTTGTATTCCGCGAAGCCAGTTGTTTTGACTTTTTTCTTAAATTTATTCAATTAATTGGCTTTGGCTTACTGTGTTGCTAAATTGAAATTTTCGCTTCAGTTTCTGCCAATGGCGCCAAGCCCCCAAACGTTTTAAGAAATGCGAAAATGACGACAATGATGAAAAGCGCAACACTTTTAATTTTCGGTTTGACTTTGGTATTTAGCCAAGTTTCTGGACAAACATTTAAGCAACAATTCAACGAACTTGTTTCTAAAAACGACACGTTAAGTCAACAACAGCTTTTAGACAAATGGGAAAAAGCAGACAGCAATGACCCTGAACTTTATATCGCTTATTTTAACTATTTTGTGAAAAAGAGTAATAAAGAAGTTGTAACTCTTGGACAAAACCCAAAGGGAACTGACGTTCTTCAGATTATGGATCAAGACAGTTCTAAAAAAGAGCCTGTTGCTTATATATATGGTGACACTTACTATGATCAAAACATTTTAAAAAAGGGTTTTGACTACATAGACAAAGGGCTTGCAAAACATCCGAACAGACTTGATATGCGTTTTGGTAAAATTTATTTGCTCGGACAAATTGAAGACTATGAAAAATTCACAGCTGAAATTATCAATACGATTGACTATTCTGATGTAAACAAAAACAAATGGACATGGGCAGACAACACCCCACTTGACGACCCCCAAAATTTTATGCTTAGTTCAATACAAGATTATCAACTTCAAATTTACAACACTGAAAATGACAGCTTGATTGAAAATATGAAACGAATTGCCGAAGCCGTTTTAAAATATTACCCTGAACATATAGAGAGTTTATCAAATATTTCAATCGTCTTTATGCTGCAAAAACAGTATGACAAAGCTCTTGACACTCTTTTGAAAGCCGAGAAACTAAAACCAAAGGACTACATTGTTTTGAGCAACATTGCACAAACATATAAACTAAAAGACGACGCAATAAATGCAATTAAATATTACGAACTGACAATCAAATACGGAGACGACCGAGCTAAAAACTACGCAAATGGACAAATCGAAGAACTTAAAAAGAAATAAAAGCACTTATATTCTCTGGCAGCAAAAATGAGACTGCGCATTATCATCAAATTAGTATTGCGTCACACGCAATAAGGCATCAATTGAATCTGTTGAATTTCTTCGTTTTCATTGAGCTCGTTTGGTTTCTTCTTTCTTTTAAATGATGTCGTTCTGGTTTCAGCATTTGGATAACCGCATTGTATTTCCCTCCGCGTTGGAACGAATATGTTTCAATATCGTCAAATGGGAAACCGTTTATAAAATAGGCAGAGGTTATTGAGTCGGCGTGTAAGCAATCTTTTGACATATAAAAATTCAATAATAGTTATATCCTAAACGTTCAAAAGATTCATCTTTTTGTATATAATTATTATATAACTAAGCAGCTAATTTACATATCTAATTTGTATCTTGATTCAACATGGTTAATCTGGTTATAAGGAAAGTACTGAACGATTATGTCTCTTTCATAAACGACCTCAAACTTCATTTATCTTCTAGGTGGAAATTTCAATTAATCAAAAATAATTTAAATTATGAAAAAGGTTCTCTTTAGTTTGGTTGTGTTAATATTGACATTGGTTATTTTTGATGCGAAGGGACAAACAAAAAAAGACAACAAATACGATTTTTTTGATACCGTTGTAAACAACCACAATCAAATATTCCAGGCTTCGGGTATCCCCTCGGCCGTCGAAATGGTGCTAAAGTATTGTAAAGCGGTGGATTTTAATTTTTATGACTTGCAGATTAAATGGCAAAATAGAACGGATGGTTCTTTCCATGAATTTGACAAAAAGGAATTATACGGAGTTACTTTTTCCCGGAAATTTAATTTACCGCGGGATGAAAGTTTTCCTATGGATAGTCTTTTTCAAACGATAGAAAATGAATTGAAATCTGGTAAAAAGGTAATCATCGCGCTTCAGGTGGAAACAGGTTGGTCCATTTTTGTCGTCTATAAACAAACTTTGGATGGTGAATTTGTTTCTTACAGCAAATATGGAAGCCATACAACGATACTTAGAAATACAAAAGAAATTGTGAAAAAGTCTAATGGTACAGAAATCATAACGTACAATATTCTGTCTTAATTTTGGGAAGATGCCAGCATTTCTTATTTTATAATCAAAAATAATTTAAATTATGAAAAAGGTCCTCTTTAGTTTAGTTGTGTTAATATTCACATCTTTTGTTTTTCATTCGAAGGCTCAAACACAAGAAAAAGATAATTTTGAGTTTTTTGACACTGTCATAAACAACCACAATCAACTCTTTCAAATGTCTTGTATCCCATCTGCTGTCGAAATGATTCTAAAGTATTATAAATTAGTGGATTTTGATTTTTACGGTTTACAAAACGAATGGAAGAACAAAACTGATGGCTCTTTTCGTGATTTTGACAATAAACAACTATACGGTATTACTTTTTCTCAAAAATTTGTTTTGCCTCGGAATTCAACCTTTCCGATGGACAGCCTTTTCCAAACTATAGAAAACGAGTTGAAGTCTGGGAAAAAAGTGATTATCTCACTTCCAACAGACGGCAACTGGCATATGTTTGTTGTATGTAAACAAACTCTAGATGGAGACTTTGTATCATATAGCAAACTCGGAAGTCATACATTAATACTTAGAAATACAAAAGACATTGTGAAAAAATCTAATGGTACGGAAATCATGACTTATCGCACTCCATCTGGTATGTAGCCTTTTTAAGATTTTAATCCAATGATTGCATTAGTGTTACACAGTGATTGCATAGCAGGTTATTGGTTTTATAACTCCAATGGGATCTTTGCATATCAGTTATTACTGTTTTGGAATAAATATAGTCCAACTAGCATAAGTTTTGATCAAACTTGTGAAGAGGGTCAAAACTTATTTTACACTAACGAGACTCATTTATACCGACCATGAACTGATGGTGAAAAGTAATGCCTATACAAATTTGGCGGTGATCGGTATTTGGGCGTTTATTTTCTTCTCTTCGGGACTCCATATACAACAGTTACAAGGAGAGCTATAAAATCCAATAAGTGGGTTTTAGAATTTAATGAAAATTCGGATGTAGAGAAAATAGTTAGAAAATATAATATTAATGGATAAATCAGATGAGGTATTTTGCTAGAAATTACTGAAGGCCGAATTGTCTAGTCTGGCCTTCCCAAATGAAATTCAACCATAACTACTAAACGCTAATATATTTTTTGAGTACTTCAAGAAGTTCTACCCGCCGTATCGGTTTGGGAAGAAAGTCGTTCATTCCGGATTCAAGGCATTTTTCTTTTTCCCCCAGTACATTTCCAGCTGTAACGCCTATGATAGGTATATGTTGATATTCTGGCAACATTCTAATATGTTGTGTTGCCTCGATACCACTCATGATCGGCATTTGAACATCCATGATAATAAGGGAAAACTGCTTTTTCCTGCATTCTTCCAAAGCCTGTAAACCATTTGCCGCTTCCGTTAGAAGTATATTGGGAGCAAGAGACTTCATTATCTTATTGTTCAGGACCATATTCACTGGGTTATCATCAACCAAAAGTACATCTAATTCTCGCTCAAATGCATGCGATTCTTTCTCAGGCTGATCCTGAACTATTTCTATTGCTGTGCTTCGGTCTACCTTTTTAAGGGTTTTGTATAGATCATGTGATTTTATAGGCTTCAACAGCAAATGTGTATTTTCTATTTTCCTAACTGAAGTAAGTATATCCAGCTCTTCCGAAGAGGAAGAAAGTACTATAAATGGAGCAACCTCTTTTCGCTGATTTAACAAGCCTTTTATTTTATCTATTGTTTCCAATCCGGACATAATAGGCATATGATAGTCCATCAAAATCACATCGAACCGCTCACCTTTCAACATGATATCCAAGGCTTCCATTCCATTAGAAGCCAATGTGGATTTGATATTTTTATAGCTAAGCATGTGTTCAAGGATAATCCTGTTGCTTTCATTATCATCCACCACTAAGGCTGATTTAATAGTCGTTTCATCCTCTTCTTTCCATTCAGACATTTCGTAAGGAACCTCAAGGTCGAAGAAAAATACAGAACCGCTGCCCACTTCGCTGGTCAGTGACAAATGACTTCGCATATATCCCAAGATATTGTTGGAGATGGTTAGTCCCAGTCCGGTGCCGCCAAATCGTTTACTGATTGAACTGTTTTCTTGGGTAAAGGCATCAAAAATATATTTCTGTTTCTCAACAGGGATGCCGATTCCGGTATCTCTTACCGAGAATCGTAAGGCAATCGTATGATCATCCATGCGTAACTTCTCTACTTTTAGTTCGATCTCGCCCTTTTCTGTGAATTTCACAGCATTTCCTAACAGATTGATCAAGATCTGTTTTAACCTGATTTCATCAATGAAAAGTATTTTTGGAAGGCCCGGCTCAACGTTGAGAAGAAGTTCGATGTTTTTTTTCTGAGATTGATAAAGAATAACATTGATGACTTGGCTTAACATATCATATACATCACTTTTTTCAATCAAAAGTTCCATTTTTCCAGATTCTATTTTAGAAAAATCCAGTATATCATTGATGATGCTAAGTAGGTTTTCCCCTGATTCATTAATGTAATTCAGATATTGTGTCTGTGTTTCATTCAGCGGTGTCCGGAGGAGTAGGTCTGAAAAACCAATAACACCATTCAAGGGAGTGCGAATTTCATGACTCATATTGGCCAGAAATTCGGATTTTGCCCTGCTGGCTATATCTGCAATTTGCTTCGCATTTTTCAGTTCCTCGTTTATTTTTACGGCATTTGTGATATTCTGTATGGAAATAATTATACCTCCAATCTCATCTTTTGTAAGATACCAAGGTCCGACTTTAAGATCGTAATGTTGAATTTCTTCTTTTCCTTCCACCTTTAGTGCAAAATCCCCATCGATGTACGTTTCTCCCAAAAGCGCATTCCTGTATATCTTTTTTCTTTCTTCGGGAATATTAGGCGATATTGTAAACAGGTTATTGCCGATAAGGTCGACATTATTCATACTAAATTCATCTCGCCACCTGCTGCTTACAGCAACGTAGTTAAGGGCTCTGTCAAACATCGCCAAAGGAATAGGAACATCTGTAGCACAGGACTGCATCATAGCTTCTTTCTGAGCAACTTCCAGAAACATTTTTTTGAAGGCATCAATGTTCTGGATAATTCCAAAAACCCTGTGACAAACTTCATTTTCAAATTCGGGAATCCCTTTTACTCTTACCCAGATGGTGACGCCGTCGTTACGCAGAAGTTGCAGCTCCTCATCGAATGGAATTCCTTGTTCTACTGCTCTTTTAAATAGAAATTCTATTCTCGCTCTGTTTTTTCCTTCGTAAAATCCAAGGGCATTTTCATAAGTTGGTTGGAAATTAATGTTAGTTTTATGAATTTCTCGCACACTTTGAGACCAGATGAGCTTTCCGGTCTTCATATTGACTTCCCAGCCTCCCACTTGGGCAACCGCGCTTGTTTCCTCAAGCATTTCCTTCGTGTAAAACAGATCTTTTTCCAACTTATCCCGGCGCATAATGTCCGATTTTAGTTGAATATAGACGAAAATGGTGACACCAATGGCCGCAACTGCAGAAAAGATGATGAATAGAACAGTCCGTTTGGTGGAGTTATTCAGATCTTCATTTTTTAGGGCAAGCTGAACTTCCTCGTGTTTTACAAATTCCTGAACGAGCATTCGACATTTATCCATGGCCATCTTGTTTTGAACAAGTTCTTCTGGGGTCATTAATATTCCCTTTGTACGATTATCAATCAACAAGACATATTCTTTCATCAACATGTCTGAGGTATGTAACAGTTCACGAAGGATATTAACCTGGAGTTTATCGTCAAGATTAAACCTATCTTTGTTAGCAACAAGCAGCGGATATTCATTCCTGCTTTTATTGAAGGGTTCAAGAAAATCTTTACGGCCGGTAAGCTGATATCCCCGATTGCCCGTTTCGGCATTTAACAGCGTGTTTAAAATATCTTTTATTAAACTGATAGACTCCTTCGTTTTTAAAAGACTTTTCCTGCTTTCCATCTGGTTATGTATGCTAATATAAGATGCTATAGAACCAGCAATCAGCAGTATTAAAGAAAGCATTACACCTATCCGTAGATTTCTTATTATTTTTTTTGGCATTGGTCGGTAGTTTACCGTTAAGATACTAAAAAAGTAGAATTGTCTCTCTAACCAGTCAGTAATATTTGATGGCTTTCATCATATTTCTACGTGATGACCTATATTGGAGATCTCGAGTATTGGGGTCAAACGATTCTACTTTAACCCGCATGACACAGCAGTTCCTCTGCCGATGGTATCGATTATTTTTGTGTTTTATTACGGCATAACCGTTAAATCTTATTAATTCTAATTCTTCTTTTCCTTTAGGTAAGTTGTAATATTCCATTCGTACCAGCCATTTTCGTTTACCTCTGATGCTATCATGTCTTTTGGAATTTTCTCTGTGTAAACACAATGTATTCGTTCGGTCAAATCTGCATTAAAGAATTGTTCAATATTGTTAGTCATTTGCCGTTATTTTTATCGCTCTAAAAGTATCCTTTTGCATCGAATATGTAAAAAGAGTTTTTAGGTTGGCATTTAAGTTTAGCTCGAAGAGTCCAAAATAGAGCTGAAGATATTCTTCGTCCAAATTTTCAGATGAGACATGTCGTTCGTTGAGATTTTTGAGTTTGGATAATGAGGCTACTTACCTGTCTTCTAATATACTGGAACGACTAGCTATAACAACCATAATGATTCCGAAAATTGAAAATAGCATAAAAGAATACCTGAGGTCAAAAAAATCCGAAATAAATCCAATCGCAGGTGGTCCGATTAAAAACCTAAAAAGGCTATAGTTGATACTAGTGTAAGAGATATACTTGCATTAACCTTATTGTGTTTTCCTGTTACACCATATACCGTAGGAACACTGCATGAACCGCCGAGTCCAACCATCATAAATGCTAGGGTACATACAATTAAATTTGATGATAATACAGATAGGAGTAAACCCGATGCCATGGAGATACCAGACGTTTGTATAACTTTTTTTCTACCAAATCAAACAATGAGATAATCTCCTAAGAACCTTCCGGTAGCCATCATTAAAATAAAGGAGGTATAACCCAGAATAATTAATTGTTTAGGTGCCTTTACAATATCTTGAAAGTAAACCCCGCTCCAATCAAACATTGCGCCTTCAATAGCCATGCTCAAGAAACCTATTATGCCCAGTTGAACTAAAGTTTTATAAAGGTATTTGAAGATAGAACTGCTAAAAGTAGAAGTTGTAAAATAGAGCATTTGAAAAGTGAGCTATTTAATCATAATGTCAACTGGACCATTTATAACTTTAACAGAAACTATTCTATTCAAAGTATAATTGAGAATAAAAGCGGCTAGGGGTGGAATGAATTGATTCACATGGCTGGCTATGCAAAATCTACTAAAGATCTCGACAATTTGCTATTTATTTTTATGACAATGAGAAAAAAGGAATAATTTATATAGCGTATCTGACCGAGTGGTCCATATATTTTCCTTGATATACATTAATTAAATTTCTTAAACTAGATTATTGTTGAAAAGCATCCTTTTGATTGAACTTTGTGAGGTGAAAATTGTACATCTGTTCCGTAAAAAACTGTTTAATCTATTAATTTTCTTGATAGGTTGTTCAATTATAATCTCGGGGTAGCTTTTTTACTGTCAATGTTTAAATATTTAAAAAGATGAAAACACCGAAAGAAGTTATTGAGCTGTTTTTGGCCAATACAACCAATCCAGAGGTAATGAGGCCCATTATTAATCCTGATGCCACTTACATTTCATTAAATTTTGAGAATGCAGAATTACAGCGAATATTGCCGTGGACTGGAACTCATAAAGGAGCTCAAGCCTTTATAGACACATTTGCAGGAGTTAATGAATTTTGGACAATTCAGGCATTTGAAGTTCAGGATATATTTTCAGAGGATGAAAAAGTTGCAGTTTTTGGAACTTTTACCTATACATCGCGAACATTAAATAAGCAGATTACATCTCCTTTTTCTATCCTTGCAAAGGTTAAGGGGGAGAAAATCTATCATTTTATGTTTATGGAAGATACTTTTGCGACTACTGGGAGTTTCAGAGTAACCGCTGCCGGTAAATTCCAGAGTAATCCAAATGAACCAGAATTTGAACTGTAATATTTCTGACCCCAAATAGGCTGTGCTCAAATGGGGGCTATTTGCTTCTTTTTAGTGCTATAATCGCAATATCGCTTTATATCGTTTACTAAATGGTTTGTTTGTGACTATTTTGGTTAAGGAGATTACTCCACCTATTTTGAAGTGTCTGAATTAGATCAGACACTTCTTTTTTTATTATTTAAAGATTTGCGCTTTCAAGTTTGAACCGTGAAGATTAAATCGGACTCTTGAAGAGTTTCCCCATAGTCTGTCGGTGTACACTCTCCCATATTTTTATTAGGTGTAATATTTCCTGAGTCATCTTTTACCGATAGAGTTTTTATACCATATTTTGATATCTTACGGCTATCGTCTACAAAACCCTATTTTTTGTCTGATGACCTAGCTACGATCATCAGACTAAGTTCCTCAAAATCCGTCATCGCTTCAACGTCTTTTTTCGTTGTGGATGTATTTATCGGATATGGAAATTGATTAACTTTTCCCGGCAATGGTATTTCTATTTGTTCCTTTCTCATTGTTTTTTTATACGTCAATGATAAGACTACTATTAAATCCATTGTGCGGTTCACTGATATAGCCGTAAGGACTGCATATAATTTCGGTGTTGCCGACTTTATAGTTTACAGAAGTATACAAATGACCATGAATCCAATAGGAGGGTTGGTGCTTTATTATAAGGTCTTCCATATCCGAGACGTAGGCGGCATTGATAGGGTGGTCGTCCAAATATATCTTTGGCAGGGATTGAATACTTGGTGCATGATGCGTCACTACGATGTTATGCTTTGCTTCACTGACACTAAGGCTTTCCGCTAGCCATTGCCTCGAAGTTTGGTGGATTCTAAACGTATCGATGCTTCTTAATTTGGCATAGTTGTCGCCTAATCTGATCTTCTTATAATCATTCATAAGGCTTTGGCATAGCAATCCGTATACCGCAGGATTGCCCTTTAAGGAAAAATCAGCCCATAGTGTGCAGCCATGGAAACAAATGTGGTTGATCCCCAAAGATTCATTTTCCAGCACATGGATATTTGAATTATTTTGCAGCATCTTTGATTTTAACTAGTGTTTTCTGATATGCTCCTTTATAATACTCATATTGCCTAGCACATAAATGATTAGACAGCCTTCTTTTAACGTAATAGTATTCATCTGTTACACTTTTCCATTTTTTTGTTGTGCGGGATCTTCCCCAGATAAACTCAAAATCAATAGCGGCTGGTTTTATTTTATCAACAAGCTCTTGCACGTCAGCATCATCCGCAGAGCTCCAAATGGCCAGTTTATATTCTTCAGCCATCTCTGAAAAAAAAAGTCTAAATTTGGACCGACAAATACATCATACGGCCTGCAACAAAGTCTTCCTGCTTTAAAATGCAGTCTATACGATGATCCCACCAAGTTATAAGACAGCTAGAGAAATCATAAAAGTTGGATCAGGATATGTTCGAGCCATTATTGAAAACAGTATTCCTTATGTAGTAAACTTAAGTGGCATTGGTGTACATCTTGTGGATGGACCGGGGCCTGCTAGAGCCAACTTCCATAACGAAAAAGAGTTTAATTTAATTCAAGGAACAAATGTATTACATCTACGCCCCGGATTGTTTTATTCTAATTTTTATGGAGCAGCTGATATGATTCGACAACAGCATATTATTGGAAATAATTTTGGTGGAAACATTATTTTGGCTCTTTCTCATTCCCATGATATTGCGTAAGTAATATTTGAAGCCTTACATAACAATAATTTCAGTGGAAAATCCAGTGCCTACGTAGTAAGTGCCGAAATCACAGGATATGAAATTACCAACATATTGGGAAGGGGTACAAAATTTCCTGATCTGAAATAGATTGAATTTCCAGATCAAGTGTTGTCTGAAAATCTGCTCAAGCAGGGAATGACCCCAAAAATGGCAAATACTTATATCATAGACATGGGGATCACTTTAAGGAATGGTGGGTTATTGGAAGATTATTTCAAAGGAAAACAAGTAATTCTTGCTGGAGCTTCAAGCTTTAAAAAGTTTGCCGAAGAGTTTACAGAAATATTATTTTAATGTCAGAGTCTACTTTTTAGCAGACTTGGTGCAAACCCAAACTGCTTCTTAAAGGCAAATGAAAAATGAGAAAGGTTTTCAAATCCTACTTCATAGCAAACTTCCAGTGGTTTTTTTTTCTTTTCGGTAAGCTGATAATAGGCAAGTTCCAAACGTTTATGCGTTAACCATCGTTGCGGAGTCATGGTAAATGCTTTTTTGAAATCCCGCTTAAACGTTGTGAGACTTCTGCCGGTGAGATAAGCAAACTTTTCCAATGGGAGATTAAACATAAAGTTTTTCTCCATATAATCTGCAAGATTGATCTTTCCGGGCTCCTCAAAATTAGCAAGTATATGATCGATCCTTTTATCCATTGTTCTGAGGATGCAAATGGCTTCTGTAATTTTAATCGCGGCAATATCCTCTGGGATATCTTTCATGTCAAAATAAGGAATAAGCGATGCTAAACAACTTTCCAGAAGAGGATGGTTATTAAAACAAAAAATTCTTGCTGAACTTTGCGGTTCGGAATCTATATTCTTGTCTGCATAAAAATTTTTTAATGTTTCTAATGATAAATGCATAACTACCGTTTTGTGAGGTTCACCGTCTTTGGGGTAATTAATGATAGTGGCCAACTGGTTTCTGGGAATCAGAAAAATATCCCCTTTTCCACATAAATAGGTAGCATCGGCCTGGACAATCTTGGTTTCTCCGGAAAGAAACCATACCAACATATGCTGGTCAAACATAATGTCCGATTTGAAAAATTGGTCTTTATAGCTGGACAGCTTTATATCTTCGGTTATGTATCGGGCTTGGTATTCCATGATTTTTGCTTTTTTATGAAAGAAATCAATAAGATAAAGATAAGAAATAACATAATTTACGTTGTTTAAAAGTTCATTGTTAAAAATAGAAGAGGCACAATGGCTATCTTGCGCCTCTTTTATGCTTGAAATTAATTCTAGATAGGTTGTCCGCCATCCACCAAAAAGTTGGCTCCGGTCAGAAAACTTGCATTTTCACTTGTTAAACAGTGAATCATATCTGCGACTTCTTCTGCTTTTCCATTCTTCTCCTTGGGATGCTTTGTATCAGATGGCTTTTCAGCTCGTCATTTAAACCGATTTTTTCCATGATTTCTGTGGCTATCGGTCCCGGACTTACGGTATTAATGCGTATTTTTTTTGAGGCCAGTACAAGGGTTGCTATTTTTACAAGGGCATAATATCAGCGCCGTTCTCTTTTAGTTTTTTAGCTGTGGCATAGCCAATACCGTTATTACCACCTTTTATTAACGCTACTTTATCTTTTAAATTTTTCATTTTTTTATATTTTAAACTACGGACTCAACACGTTAAATAAAACATTTAATGGGCAGATTTAACCGGATTTATGGATTGAAACGGATACCTGTCATCTCTTCAGTGAGTTTCCAAAGTCTTTTGGCATTGGTTTCATCCAGTGAATAGCGATGTACCCCTTTTTTGGCGGTAATATCTGATGAGACTACCGCTATATCTCCGTCTTCGCAATAAACGCCGCCAATATGATCAAGTAAAGGGCTTGTGGCGCACCATACTGTTGTGGCAGCTCCCTGTGGGATCGTCTTTAGCGAGGCGGCCACTTCAGGTAACATGTTGCCGTTTGCATCCACAAAACCCATTTTTTGGAATAGCTCCAACGGGGCTTCTCTACCTAATTCTGTTCCGCCGATAGAGCCGGGATGAACCGCATAGCTTCTGATATGGGACGATTGTCCTCGCACGTCCAATTCCATTGAAAAAAGATTGACAGCGGTCTTGGATTGTCCATAACCCTGTAAAGTTTCATATTCACTGTACAGGAAATTAGGATCATCAAAATTGAAAGGTGCGAAATGATGACCATGAGAGGAAACATTAATTACTCGTGCTCCGTTGGCTTTTTTAAGAGATGGCCATAATCTGGAGGTGAGCTGGAACAACGCTAAATAATTAGTGGCTAGCTGTGACTCTATACCTCGTTCATCTCTACGCAAAGGAACCCACATAATACCTGCATTGTTAATAAGTAAATGTAAAGGTCTTCCTGAAGCGGTAAAATTTTTTGCGAAGGCATCAATAGAGGCGGGTGACATTAGATTCATTGCTGCTATTTCAACATTGGCCATTCTTTCCAGATTCTTTTTTGCTTTGTCGACATCGCGTGCAGCGACAATTACGGTGGCTCCGGCTGCTGCGAGTACTCTTGTAGTTTCCAGTCCAATTCCGGTATTGCCGCCCGTTACGATGGCTGTTTTTCCAATAAGATCGATGTTTTGAATCACATCTTTGGCCGTTGATCTTGCATTGAAGCCTGAACCTATAGGTTGTTGTTGCGCTCCCTGATAATTATTCTTTTCCATTTTGAATACGTTTGATAGTTATTACTGATACAAAATTAGGAAGGATTAATATTTCCTGTTTTGTTCAAAAGGCCAAATTAACTTTGTCCAAAAGGGCAAGGGATTTTGATCAGGATATAAACGGAAAAAAGGCAGGGTTGTGGATATCCTGCCTTTTATTCTAATATTTTGTGTTGAGTGTACATTACTCCCAAGCCATGACACGATTATTACTATTACAGCAATGCTAACGAATACAGCGAGGCTTATGATTAATTTTTTGATAAGATCAGTTTTAATGATTAGAAAGTTGAGAATTCATACCCATATATACATCCCTGATTGCTGCGAGCCACATTTTAACGACTTCAGGACTGGCCCGGTCAGCTTTATCAAAAAAGAAGTGCTCTTTGACCTGAAAACCACAGTAGGTATAGATACCTTTATCAGAAGTCAGTATTAATGCTTTATCCATACCGACAGAGGCATATTCTTCATTGGATTTTCCGTGTGTATTGAGAATTATTGCCTCTTTTCCGGCTAATAATCCTTTTTGAATTCCCTGATCATAGCGGTAGGCAAATCCATAGCTGAATACTCTGTCGATATACCCTTTCATAATGGCTGGCATGCCGGTCCACCAAATCGGATAGATAAAGGTGACCGTATCTGCCCAAGAAATATATTCCTGTTCTCGTCTGATAAGTTCATTAACGTAGCCTTTTCGTTGCCCGTTTATATCTTCCAGAGATAATACCGGATCAAATCCTAGGTGGTACAGGTCTCTGGTAATCACTTTATGCTTCTGTTGTTTTATAACGTTTTCAATAGCTTGTTTAAATTGAGCATTCAGACTTTCCTGATTGGGGTGGGCGTAAATAATAAGGTGTTTCATATTGTTACTTTTAATTGATTGAACACTACAAAAGTAAGATAGGGAACAGCTGAAAAATTGTAAGAAAACGAAACTGGTTATTCACCAGCCCGACAAATATCCTGCTGGAATTTTAGGTAATTCTTAGGCGAAAGATTAATGAAATGTTTAAAGTCGTGAATAAGCTGGCTTTGATCATAATAACCACATTGGTCAATAATTTCAAACCAGTTGACTTTTTCCTTAGAAAGATCTGTCTTCTGAATCAATTCAATGGCTTTAGAAAAACGATGATATCGGTTCACCTCCTTTGCACTGAAGCCAAAGTGCCTTTTATGGATCAATTGGATGTTTCTTTCGGTCTGTTTAGTTTCTTCAGCAATGGATTTGATGGAGTTCATAGTATCCGATCTGAAGTTAGCCAAGAGATGAGAAGTGGTATTTTGCTGATTGAGATAGGATTTGCAGAAGTTAAGAATATGGTCTACCTTTTCTTCTGTGGAATCAATACTATTTAATTGAAACCATAAATGGGTAAAACAATTTTCTTCCATTACTTCATCGGGATGAACAGGTAAATGATTAGATAATAATGCTCTGCCAAAAAAGCGATAAAATGCATCACCCTTGAAATTTGCAACTAAGATATTGGAATCGGGGGGAAGGCTGTATTCAAATGCTGATTTAATAGGGCCCAAAACAATACATTTGTCAACTTCAATTTTTGTTTTTTGCTTGGAAACCAAAAATGCCTGAGTTCCAAAATTAAAAACCATAATGGTTTGAAAAGAAGGGAGAAGGGTTTTGGTTATGGTATGTTCAGACTTGTTTTCAGCATAATAGAAATGAGAGAATACTGCTTCAAACTCTTTGCGAGCAGAAATCTTGTAGCTAAGATATGTATCTTCCTTTGGTTTCATTTATAGCTACCAATGTAAGAAATATTAATGTCTTTGATCCATCTATTATTCTTTCTTGAGAGAACAGGGGATTTAGGTCAATTACAAAAATTGACCTTTTTTGTATTACATAACTTGATTATTGTTATTCCACTTTTTTAGTAAGATATCTAATTTGTACAAGTCCTGACGGATAAGCGACCATATTTTTGAACAAAAGATTTTGCTCAAGAAATCCTTCCGTAAAAAGCCGTAGCGGGGAGAAGAGTCTGAATTTGGGACATCTTTTGATCATTTTATTGCTCCTGATGACTAAATATTGCTAAAACTAAAATTGTATTTTATATATACGGTCTAAGTATTGTTGCTTTAACAAGTGATAATACTTATTCTTTTATGTTAGATACTCTCTTAACTAAAAGTCGATATTGCACGATTACGAATTTCTTCGACGTTCAATCCAGCCTCTTTCAGTTTTTCTGATGCCTGTTTCTCTATAAGATCCTTTAATAGAATAAAGGTCTGATCGAATTGTACATGTTTACCAATTACAAAAGACAAGTCATACTCAATTTTTTCCCAAGTGGATATATCAGCGTGGTTATGCTGTAGCTGCACTTCCAATTTATCAATAGCATTGGCTACTTTTGCTTCAAAGGTCTTTTTCTCCTCAAATTCATAGAAAAGATCATATATCTCTAGGCCACTGCTGGTTGCAAGCATATCTCTAATATTAAGGATAGCCTTTTCTTCATTTTGTTGTTTAATGTTCTTGATTTCTGGATTGCGAATCTGATCTAAAACAGATACATCACCAGCTTCTGCCTCCACAAGATCATGAATAATGATCATCTTTAACAAACGAGCAAGATCAACCTTCTCATCTAAAAGTGGCTCAATTAATATAGCCATCAGAGACATCCGCCATGTATGTTCGGCAACACTTTCCTGGCGCCCATTGGACAACCAACTATGTCGCAATTCAAATTTTAATTTTTCAGCCAACTTCAGGACATCCATTATTGCTGATAATTGATCAAACTTTATTTGATTATTCATATTAATTATTAATGCAACTCGATTCTTCCTGATATTAATTATAAATATCGGTACTAATTTAACGTTTTCTATGCTTGAACGATGTGATTTTTTAGCTGAAAATACAATCTAATCCGATAAAAAGCAGAGACCAATACGGCAAGGTATTGATATCGCGCAGACCTTGTTAAAGCTCCATGAAACCTTCCTAAACAGGGTAAGGTTACCTTTATCGAGCAAATGACTTACGAACCGAGAAAATCCTATTTTATTAATGTATAGCTCACTAGCTAATTTACATATCTATTTTGTATCTTGATATAAAATGATTATTCTAATTATCAGAAAGATATTAAATGATTATGTTGCTTTTATTGATGACTTCAAATATCAGTTTTCTCCAAATATGGAAGAATTTGAACAAAAGAGCAGCAGGAATCGTTCGGGGCATATTGGTGACTTCAAATATCAGTTTCACGGTGCGGGATGCCGTTTAGAGAAATATGGTGTTATATGTGAATTTGATTTTATGCCAATCAATGGATATCCTATAAAGTTTTCTTTATGGAAAATGCGTGAATTTATTTTAACCAATAAAGCATATGGAATAGTTAAATTGGGGGAGTCGGAATTAAATGAGGTGCTACATACCTTGGTTGAAGATGGCACTCTTGTCAAATTGGTATTGGGTGGCATGGTTTGGGAAGTATACCAGATTTAACGCAAAATTCTATTTTCGTATATATGAATTAATTGTCCTGATCAGTTTGCTATTAACGTTTACCTACGAGCAGCCTAACCAAATCATCGATAAGCCCAAAGTTGATGAGCGAATAGAGATACTGAGTTTAGTGTTTAGATTTTCTAGGCATCAATAGAAGTTCGAATTTTAGCAGGTTTTTGAATAAAATGAATAGCTATTATCTCAAATAATCAAACGATCTTTACAATAGATGAATGCTCAAAACTGGCTTAAATTGGACGACAACTTGAACATTTAGCCAACATTTACGTGTAGCTTTAGAAAATAAATAATATGACAAGAAATCTGAAAAATATTTTTTACAATTTTGAACAAGGAAATTATGGACTTAAAATTGTGTTCGATTTAGACGGATTATACCTGCTTTTCGGTTCAACAAATTTTATATACACTGATGCTCCTGAATTTTATGGATGGAGAAATTGGAATAAACTAATTTATAAAGAGCTTGAAAAGGATTCATTGCACATTACTGAAATTAAAGAAGATGAATTAACAAGTTACTTCCTCAAGCTATCGAATAGGGATATATTTTATATTTATCAGCATATGGATTTGGAAGGGGACTGGCACCAGAATTTTTCAATGGTATCCCCTAATGAGGATAATTATAATGAAGTTGCAAAGTACATGGAAGAGGAATGGATAGAGACAGTCGTTCCTGAATTCCGCAACATGTTGTAAGGCTCCTGTATTGTTCCATATACAATCGCAGAATGGAAAAAGATATTTCGTTATAAGAATATTTGAATAGATTCGCTTACGCTGTTGGAAGATGTTGTAGCGAAAATTAACCATCGCTATACGCGTAAGGATGAAATATTAGGTCAGATCGTGCTTCAAGGCCCGCAAATTGAAAAAATAGCTATAATATCCACAAGTGACTGACCGAAAGCCTGTGATAAAAGGCCTATTTTTAGAATACATATAAATAATAGCTTACGAACCGAGAAAATCTCCATTGTATTAGCCTTGATCAGGTCTATATTTCTATCTAGATGCATGGTATATAAAAATTTTTATATACCATGCATCAGATTTTTATATCGCGTTAAGCTGCCCCTCGGATGACACGTAACAGAACGACAATAATGGCGATAACTAATAAAACGTGAATTATATTCCCTGTAGCATAACCTCCAAAGAAACTAAACGCCCAAATAATGACTAAAATAACAGCGATGATATATAATAAATTTCCCATAATATATTTGTTTTTTCAGTAGAACAGCCTTCGATGGATTATGGTTTGAATGGATAAAATTTAAACTTTAATTGTTCGTTATCAATCGTTAGTTGTTAGTTATTAATAAGGTGTACAGTTTTCAGCGACCGGCTACCAAACTGGTTTGCAAATAACACTTTAGAATAAACGTATTTATAACATTTCCCATATATAAATACCCTATTGTCTTTTTTTATTATTTGCTTATTTTTTTATCTGTATTTAAAATTAAGCGCAAAAATCCACTAAAATTTGCTTAATAAGCTTTGTAAATAAGGACAACGTATTTTTACCGCTAACAATGCTATTTATTTTACATGCAAATTGGCCCTCAAAATTAGCACTCTTCTTGTTATCCTTTTCTTGTATAATCATTTTAAACAATCAGTTGAACAAAGAAAGAGGATAAGTTATGAACAACCACAATTTAAATGTACTCATCAACGAAAAAAGAAGTTTACTTCATCATTTTGCTGCTAAATTTACTGCTGATCCGGATGAAAAGGAAGACCTGATCCAAGAAACGTGGATACGCGCATTGAAGTCCATAGATAGTTTTGTTCAGCATCCGAAGCTGATGAGCTGGTTATATGTAATTATGAAACATACTTACATCAATAAGTATAGAAAAGCAAAGCGTACCACCGAAATTCAAGATCAATATGTGGTCTTGGAAAGTACAAATACAACAGAACTCAACAAAGGCATCAATAAGTTTATGGCCGAAGATATCGAACGAGCGATGAACAGCTTAACGTCGGAAAACTATGAAATTTTCCGTTTGTTTTTAGATGGCTATAAATACCATGAAATTGCATCCTATTTTGATATGCCAGAAGGTACAATAAAAACTCGAATCCATATGGTAAGAAAAAAGCTGCAAAAACAGCTTAAGGTCTACCGGTTAAATTGACAATACCAATAAATAAAACAAGCGCTAACGTTTCAGTTTAGTTTGATTTTTGCAAAAAGGCTGGCTTTTTAAGGTCAGCCTTTCTTTCGTATACTTTCAAAACAATAGTTCCTTTGCGGAAATTGTATGGTCATCAACTGAACATAATTGCACTCCGACGATGGTTCATCCCGGTTGCAACTTTTCGATTATTTTCCAATTGTCCTCTTTTTTATCATAGCGAAGTAGCCAGGTTTCCTGGGGGACCTTCTCTTCCTTATCAGTTGAATGTTCACCCACTGTAATCGTGATCTCTGAAGGAAGAGCGTGGATAATTTCTGCGTAGGCTTTTTCTCCTCCAAGGAATTCAATAATTGCTGGCATCGCATTATAACCAATTTCAGGGCTGAATAAGAACTCAGCTATGCCGCCATAATGAATCTCAGTACTATGAAAAATAATACCATTCATAATCTTACAAATTGAAAGTTAAAGTTATAGTGATCTTATCTCAGATCATAAATTTTGGAATTTTGATCTGCGATAATGCTAACAGTCGTATGCCATTTTTGTTTTTTTGGCGATCCAATAATTTATTTTGCAAAAGCAATCTATTTGTTTTTGAGACGTGTTATATCAGTAATAAAAAGCAGGAGCTTGAGGGTAAGATAGAAAAATTTTCAGGCAAAAAGGATTCAAAAATATAATATATTAATCATGAACGTAAAAAAAATATTTGGAACTATTCTCACAGTATTGGGGATTGTAGGACTAATCTATACCGGCTATGAACTGATCATGAAAAGTAATGCCTATACGAATTTGGCGGTAGTCGGCATTTTGGCGCTTATTTTCTTCTAATCAGGAATAAGTCTTGTGAGGAACACTAAAGACGAGTCTTAAAGGCGGTTCATTTTTGGAAGTCTAATTTTCCGCTTTTGCTAAAATTAATGAAGGTCGGATTATCAAGTCCAACCTTCATACATAAATTTTACTTAATATAGTTGAGAATATAAATAACAACTATATACCTCGCATTGTTTTCGTAAAAAGCCTTTAGTCGGTGGCCAAGGTTTTTGCTGTATTTCAACTATTCTTGGGCAGCCTTGTCGTTAACGAAACCGCCTGCTATCCCCGTTAGTGCTTCGTCGGTATCCTTCTCATTGTCTAAGGTTTTTTGGAGCAGTGAAGCTACATCGTCGTGTCCCATCGTTTCTGCAAATGTGCGAAGAGTACCGTAAGTGGCGATCTCGTAGTGTTCTACTTTCTGTGCTGCAAGGATGAGGCCTGCATCTCTGGTAAAAGTATCCTTTTCTGTGTCAGAAATGATCGAATCGGCTTCATCAAGCAGACCCTGCATAGCGTCACATTTTTTAGCAACAGCTTTTTCTCCCAATTGCCCAAATACCTGTTCAAGAGTTTCTATATGTTTCTGAGTTTCCTTGGTATGCTTTTCAAAAGCAGCAGCGAGTTTTTCGCTAGTTGCCGCTTTCTGCATTTTGGGTAAAGCTTTCACTAAGTGTTTCTCGGCCCAATAAATGTCTTTTAGTTCATCGACGAAAAACTCGTGGAATTCACTGTCTTTCATTTTTCCGGTATTACCAGAAGATTTTTTTGTGGCATTTTTTGCCGGTACAGATTTCGTAGTTGCCATAATAAAAATTTTAAGTGTTATTGTATAGATAACCCAGCCCAAACCACTTTAGTTCAATAAAATATATTTAACTGTTATCAAATAAAAACGAAAGCGATATTCTCTTCTAAGGTTTGGTACAATCCTGTTAGCGAAACCTTTCGCACTCCAATATTGTTCACATTAATATTTATCAGGCCATAAAAAGCAATTTGCTAAATCAGAGAAAACCATTTCATATTGAGTTTTGTGCTATATCAAAATCGAATTAACTGGTAGCGTAATATGCATTTTATTATTTACCAATATATTAATTTTTAAAATACCGATCATGGCCGATAATAAATCAAAAAAGGGAAAAACAGCTAGAAACAGATCACCTAAAGATACAGTTACGGGATTAGCTAAATATCGGCAAAAGCGTGCCGAAGAGAAAACACCGGAACCCTTTGGCGGGAAACCAAGTGGAACAGAATTACGCTTTGTGGTTCAGAAACACGATGCTTCACACCTGCATTATGACTTTCGTCTTGAAATGGATGGTGTTCTGAAAAGCTGGGCGGTACCTAAGGGGCCTTCAGTCGATCCAGGTGTAAAACGTCTTGCCATGATGGTTGAGGACCATCCCTATGATTATCGGAATTTTGAAGGAATCATCCCAAAAGGGCAGTATGGCGGCGGTACAGTTATTGTCTGGGACGAAGGAACCTATGAACCTGCTGGAGGAGATTTTAAGGATATTCCCAAACAGGAAAAAGAACTTTTACATCAGCTGTATTCTGGTAAGCTAAAATTCAAACTCAATGGCAAAAAACTCAAAGGCGAATTTGCTCTTGTTAAAGCCCAGGGCAGGGGAGATAACGGCTGGCTGCTGATGAAACTGGATGATAAATATGCCAGTGAAAAAGACATAACGACGAAAGATAAATCGGTGCTATCTGGCAAATCCATTGCGCAGATGGAGCAATCTCCAGATCATGTATATGGAGAACCTATCATTAAAAAAGACAGTACCGTTAAAGATAAACGCTCTGTAAAAGCCAAAGCATCTGAGCTTATCAATGATCAACTTGATGCAGTTCCTAAAAATAAATCTTCGAAGAAAACAGATCTTCAAGATTTATTGAAAAATACACCAAAGCAAAAATTCTATTCCCACATTGAGCCCATGCTTGCCACATTGGTCGCTAAGCCTTTTGATGATGATGACTGGATCTATGAAGTAAAATGGGATGGGTATCGGGCGGTAGCTTTCATAAACAAAGGGGAAGTGGAATTGAAGTCCCGCAACGATAAAAGCTTTAATGAAAAATTCTATCCCATTTATGACAATTTAAAGGAGCTTGGATTAAATGCCATATTGGATGGGGAAGTAGTGGTGCTTGGTGAAAACGGAAAGGCCAATTTCGGCTCTTTACAAAACTGGCGCAGTGAAGCAGATGGCGATCTGGTTTATTACGTATTTGATATCCTCTGGTACAATGGGCAAGATTTAAAAGATCTTACGCTGCTTGAACGTAAAACTATATTAAAGGAAATCTTACCAGAACGGAAAAGCATTCTAGTCAGTGAACATTTTGAAACTTCGGGAACCCAGTTCCTTGAAGAAGCCAGGAAATTGGGCCTTGAAGGAATTATGGCCAAACGAAAAGATAGTATATACCATGTCCATAACCGTTCAAAGGACTGGCTAAAGATCAAGGCGAATAAAAGACAGGAGGTCGTGATCGGGGGATACACGCTGAATGATGACTCCAGTAAATTATTCAGTAGTATTCTTGTAGGTGTCTATGACCGAAAAAAATTAGTCTATACAGGTAAAGTCGGTACAGGTTTCAATGAAAAACTACAGAAGCAGATGATGCAGCTTTTTAAACCGCTGATCATTTCTAAAACGCCTTTTATGGAAGAACCAGATGTAAACAAACCATCACGCTTTAGACCCAATCCACCACACGCCACGGTGACCTGGCTCAAACCCGATCTCGTCTGTGAGGTTAGTTTTACGGAATTGACAAGTGATGGCGTGATGCGGCATCCTTCTTTTGATGGAATGCGCGAGGACAAAAGTCCGAAGAAAGTTATTTTGGAGGAGGCAGCTCCTATAGCAGAAATATTTAATGACATGGAAGATAAAATAATTGCTCCACGAAGTAAAGGTGAGCGTAAAACGCTATTGAATCCGAAAGATAATACGCAGGTCAAAAAGATAAATGGGCATGAGTTAAAATTCACGAACCTTGATAAGATCTTTTGGCCAAAAGAGGGAATAACAAAAAGAGATCTTATCAACTATTATTATCAGGCAGCTCCATTTATATTGCCTTATTTAAAAGACCGTCCCCAAAGCATGAACAGATTTCCCGATGGTATTGAAGGTGGAGGTTTCTATTTCAAAAACGTAACGGATACTGCTCCGGACTGGGCGGAGACCTATCTTTACCATAGCGATACAGATAACAAGGATAAGCATTATCTGGTCGGAAAAGATGAAGCGACACTGCTTTACATGGTCAATCTTGGCTGCATTGAGATGAACCCCTGGAGTAGTACGGTCAAAAAGCCCGAAAATCCATCATTCTGTATTATTGATCTAGACCCAGATAAGAATTCCTTTAATCAGGTCGTTGAGGCAGCACAGGTAACGAAGTGCATCCTAGATGATATGGGCGTTCCAAGTTATTGTAAGACCAGCGGTTCTACTGGCCTTCACATCTATATTCCGCTCGGGGGGAAATACACTTATGATCAGTCCAAGGAATTTGCCAGGGTGATTGTCACATTAGTACATAATGAGTTGCCCAAGTTCACCAGTTTAGAACGGTCCATTAAGGATCGGAAAGGAAAAATGTATCTGGATTTTTTACAGAATAGACCCCATGCAACCATTGCTGCGGCTTACGCTGTCCGTCCTAAACCCGGAGCAACGGTATCTATGCCGCTTCATTGGGATGAAGTTAAGAAGGGGTTGAAAATAAGTGATTTTCATCTGTTGAATGCCATAGAAAGGATGAATAGCGAAGGTGATATTTTTAAGCCTGTCCTTGGTAAAGGTATTGATCTCAAAAAAGTAATTGAAAAATATACCAAATAAATGCATTTAAACCTCCATGGATAATCCGGAATTAAAAACCAGTAATAAAAAATCAATATACAGTGCACTCGCGGCGAATCTATTAATTGCATTAACTAAATTCATCGCGGGAGCATTTACAAATAGTTCCTCCATGATCTCAGAAGGTATTCACTCAACGGTAGATACTGCAAATCAATTGCTCATACTTTATGGCTTGAAAAGAAGTAAGAGGCCACCCGACCAGTCTCATCCTTTTGGTTATGGTAAAGAACTATACTTTTGGTCTTTTGTTGTTTCCATTCTGATTTTTGGGCTTGGTGGTGCATTATCTATTTACCAGGGTATAGCTCATATCATGAAACCCGAATTTATGAGCGATCCTTTTTGGAATTATATTGTACTCATACTCTCCTTAATATTTGAAGGAACTTCTTTTTTTATTGCTTTAAAAGAATTCAATAAAACCCGCAATGGCATGGGTTGGTGGGATGCAATTATTAAGAGTAAAGATCCTTCCAGTTTCCTTGTGGTCTTTGAAGATGGTGCAGCTGTGGCAGGGTTAATAATTGTTATGGTACTCATGGGACTAAGTCATTACTTGCAGATTCCTGAATTAGATGGCCTAGCTTCAGTAATCGTAGGCTTGTTGCTGGTTTTTGTATCCTTTATATTGGCTAGAGAAAGCAGAAGCTTATTAATGGGAGAGGGAATTGCTTCAGAAACAAGATTGAAAATCGCCCAGCTTGCCGAAAAGGATTCCGCTGTTATAAAAACTAAAAACATACTATCCACTTATCAATCGCCAGAGTACGTTGTATTGATGCTTATTATTGATTTTGAAGATCATCTTGAAACAGAGGAAATCACCGAGGCGATACGCCGGATTCGTGAGGATATAAAAAATGAATTTGAGTTTGTGCACTTTGTGATTATTCAACCAGAATAATCACATATAAGCCCTTCGGACAAGCTATCAAAAACATCATTTTCAAGCCCATAACGTCAGAAATGGTGGTAATTCTGGCAAATGTAAATAACTGCCAAACCTTTCACACTTTGGCTTTGTTCACCTGATGGATCAAACCAGAACAGTATTGGATATGAAAAAAGAAAAGAATTTAAAAACTGCTGAGATAGATCAGCATTTAGTGGACAATTCCGAGCAGATTATGACCACCAATGATGGCGTGCCTATTTCCGACAACAACAATACATTAAAGGCGGGTGAGCGGGGGCCATCATTACAACAGGATCATATTTATTTTGATAAGCTGATGCATTTTGACCGCGAACGTATACCAGAACGTGTCGTTCATGCGCGTGGATCAGGAGCCCATGGAATTTTCGAAGCGACTGCTGACCTATCTCAATATACAAGCGCAGCATTTTTAAAAAAAGGAACAGTAACGCCTCTTTTTACTAGATTTTCCACAGTAGCAGGTTTCAAAGGCTCTACCGACCTTGCTAGAGATGTACGCGGTTTCTCTGTTAAATTTTATACCGAAGAAGGCAATTATGATCTTGTGGGTAACAATATTCCAGTTTTTTTTATTCAGGACGCGATGAATTTTCCAGATCTCATCCACGCGGTAAAACCAGAGCCGAACAACGAAATACCGCAGGCGGCATCTGCACATGATACCTTTTGGGATTTTGTATCATTGATGCCCGAATCTGCACATATGATCATGTGGACGATGTCCGATCGTGCAATACCCCGAAGTTTAAGGATGATGGAAGGTTTTGGTGTCCATACGTTTAAATTTGTGAATGCCCAAGGAAAAGGCACATTCGTTAAATTTCATTGGAAACCGAGATTAGGAGTCCATTCAGTCGCATGGAACGAAGCTCAAAAAATCTCAGGATTTGATGCTGATTTTCATCGGAGAGATCTTTATGAAGCTATTGAAAGGGGCGATTTTCCGCAGTGGGACCTCGGCGTCCAATTGATTCCTGAGGCCGATGAATTTAAATACTCGTTTGACATTCTTGATGCGACAAAGATTATTCCAGAGGAACTCGTGCCTGTTCAGATTATCGGAACCATGACACTAAATCGCAACCCAGAGAATTTTTTTGCAGAGACCGAACAAGCCGCTTTCGACCCTGGAAGGTTAGTGCCAGGTATAGATGTTTCGGATGATCCGCTTTTGCAAGGTCGGATATTTTCATATATGGATACCCAAAATTATCGATTAGGTGGTCCAAATTTCCATGAGCTACCTATCAATCGTCCCGTGACCGGCAAACATAATAACCAAAAAGATGGTTTTGCGCGGTCTGAGATTCCTAAAGGTGCCGTGAGCTATTTCCCTAATAGTAAAGCTGTGGGTTGTCCTTATCATGCGATGCTCAATGATGGGGTAGGGTTTGAATCCCACAAGCAACTGATCGATGGCTCGAAAATTAGAGCCCGCTCAGATTCCTTCGCAGACCACTTTACACAAGCAAGACTATTTTTTAATTCACAAAGCCCAGAAGAACAGGATCACATGATCAACGCCCTGAGTTTTGAGCTTTCGAAAGTAAATGATGTCAATATAAGAAAGCGAGAACTGGCTATTTTGAACCAGATAGACCAGGGATTAGCAAAAAATGTCGGTACAAACCTAGGGCTTACCCCGCCAAAAGAACTTGATCCGTTGACACTCAAATTCGCACGGCAGAACCATCCTCAATATCCTCTTAAACCAGTCAAACCAGAAGTTGACAAGTCCGCAGCTTTGAGTATGAAAGTAAAAGACGGCGCGGGTACAATCAAGAGTAGGAAGGTCGCTTTCCTTGTTGATAATGGGGCTAGTAAATCTTCCATAGATAAAATGAAAACGGCACTTGAAAGCGAAGGAGCGCAGGCCGTGTTAATTGCATCTCATGTCGGAAAGATCCGGTTCATGGAAGGGGCAGAAGAAGATATCCAACATTCCTATCTTACAGAGGCCTCAGTGTGTTACGATGCATTCTTCACACCAGCAGGCGAATCGGTAAAGACTCTTTCGCAAAATGCCGATTATCTCCATTTTATCAATGAAGGGTACCGACACTGTAAGGCCCTTGCATTTGCAAAAGATGCTGAAGGCTTAGCTGAACAGTCATTTATTAAAAAAGATAAAGGCGTTATTTTCGAAAGCAAGGACAATTTAACAGCCGATTTCATAGCGGTAATGAAAGGCCACCGTGTTTGGGAAAGAGAAAAATCAAGAAAGGTGCCTTCTTGATTTCTTGATATTCAACAAATAGTCCTTCTAACGAAGGACTATTTGTTTAACAGGCGAATAGAAGTAGGACTGGAAATCAGAAATGGTTTATAATTATTAACAAGAAGTAGCATGAAAAAAGAAGCAAGTAAAAAGATTCGACCGCTGCAAAAGCAAAAGCGACCGGGATTGGAAATAAATATGGTACCAGTTCCTGACACATCTCCACTAAAGTATCCTGCAGAAGGAAAATTAAAAAATAAGGTAGCGTTAATTACCGGCGGAGATAGCGGTATCGGCAAAGCTGTAGCTCTGTTATTTGCGAAGGAGGGAGCTGATATTGTTATAGCCTATCTTAGTGAAACAAAAGATGCAAAACAAACCAAAAAAGAGGTTGAATCCTTCTCTCGAAAATGTACGCTGATTAAAGGTGATTTGGGAAAAGAAAATCACTGTAAAAAAGTCATTGAAATTGCAATAAAAACGCATAAGAAAATTGATATTATTGTTAACAATGCTGGGCTTCACTGGGAAACAGAATCAATTGAAAAAATTTCGACTGAACAGTTAATCAGAACTTTTCAGAATAATTTCTTTTCTTATTTCTGGGTTACGGAGTATGCCATACCGTATCTTAAGAAAGGAGCAAGCATAATTAATACATCCTCGGTGACTGCTTATCGAGGCAGCCAAAAGTTGATCGATTATTCTGCAACAAAAGGTGCAATAATTTCGTTTACACGGAGCTTGTCAGCAAATCTCATAGCTAAAGGAATTCGGGTCAATGCTGTTGCTCCAGGTCCGGTATGGACACCATTGATAGCATCATCTTTTGGTCCTAAAAAGAACGCCGAATTTGGAAGCGACTCTCCAATGAACAGGGCAGGAATGCCTAATGAAATTGCGCCAAGCTTTCTATTTCAAGCTAGCGAAGATTCACATTTCATGAGCGGTCAAGTTTTACATCCCAATGGAGGAGAAGTCGTAAATGGTTAGCTGAACAGATCAGAGGATGATACTGTTCGACCGTTTCTATTTGTAGCCATTTTTTGAATAGAAAGTTGTAAAATTTGGTAGCAGCAGATGTTATTATGGTGTTTTTTCTAAATATAGCGGCATTTGTCGCTGTATTTTTTTAGATAAAAATTTAGAAAAAGCATATTTTACATGTTTTTGCTATTTTTCTACATCTTAGATAACCTGAATACGAGTTTCTTTGAAGAATTATTTTAATGTTACATTATTTATGAAGCTGTTATCCTTACCTCTTGGATTTCTCATCTGGATGATCTCATCTTACTCGTTTGCACAGAACAAACATATGTTGGACGGAACCTGGCGCTTTAGTTTGGACGAGAAAAACCAGGGACTTGACGAAAGGTGGTTTGAACGTGATCTTGGACAGACAATACATTTACCGGGTACAACGGACGAAGCAAAATATGGGACAGCAACAAATGGCTTGGACTTCGGTATTCTAACCCGAGCATATAAATACTATGGCCTCGCTTGGTACCAGCGGGAAATTACGGTGCCGACTGACTGGAAGGGCAAACAGATATTTTTGAACCTGGAGCGGGTGATGTGGCAATCTATGCTTTTCGTTGATGGAAGACAGTTTGCTCCTCAGGATGCTTTAAACTCGCCACATCTGTATGCGCTCGGTACACTTAGCCCGGGCAAACATAGGCTGACAATTCGTATCAATAATGACATGATCTATAATATCGGCGATAAAGGTCACGCATATACAGAGTACACACAGAGCATCTGGAATGGTATTGTGGGGAAAATTGAATTAATAGCAAAGAATCCAATCCATTTTTTTAACCCGCAAGTTTTCACATCAATTGCACCCAAGGCTTTTCAGCTCAAGGATACTTTACAGAATAATAATGGAAAGAAAAGCTCCGTAACGCTAACCTATTCCTTACGGGAACGTAAGAGTGGGAATGAGCTATTTCATGGAAAACGGAAGTTTACCTTATCATCAGCAAAACAGTACATAGATTTTACTGAAAATGTACCTGATGTAGTTCAATTGTGGGACGATATCAATCCGAATCTTTATACATTAACACTAAGGTTACTGGATGATAAGGATCGCGAATTGGAAGTGAGGGAAATGGAAATAGGTTTTCGTGAAATCAGCGCTTCCAAATCGAAGATTTTAGTAAACAAACGCCCCGTTTTTCTGCGGGGAAATTTAGATTGCGTCCATTTTCCATTAACCGGTTATCCGGCGATGAATGTTGAAGAATGGGAACGTATTTTCCGTATCTATAAAGCTTATGGATTGAACCATGTGCGTTTTCATTCCTGGTGTCCACCAGAAGCAGCATTTGTTGCTGCAGACCGAATAGGACTTTATCTGCAGCCGGAAGTCATTTGGTTGGATTGGTGGATGGCTGTTGACAATCCGGGGCGCGAAGAAATGAATACTAAAGGTAGGCCGAAAGGTCTGGGCTATAATGCTTCCGCAGATTCCTTTGCACAAAAAGAGATTGCTACCATGTTGGCCAGTTATGGAAACCATGCTTCTTTTACAACAATGGCCATCGGTAATGAATTAGGTAATTCCGATTTTGATGTCATGGAATCCTGGCTGAAACCCTATAAAGCAAAAGATTCAAGAAGATTATATGCTGTTTCTTCAGCGCGGAAGATAACAGCGTTGGATCAGTTTATCGCAACACATTATATTGACAAATTAGGAGGAACCAGAGGACTACGTGGCGCGACAACGGATTGGGATTTTGAAAAAGTGTATAATCAATCAAATATCCCAGTTATCGCACATGAAATCGGGCAATGGCCCGTATATCCAAGATGGGATGAAATAAAAAAATACACTGGCGTACTGAAAGCCAGAAATCTTGAACTTTTTCGCGAACAGGCCAGAAAAAACAACCTCGAATCACAAAACGAGGCTTTTGTGCAGGCTTCTGGCGCACTCAACCAGCTGATGTATAAAAATGAGATAGAGTCTTTTCTTCGAACACCCTCAGCAGCAGGCATACAATTGCTAAGCATGCAGGACTATCAAGGGCAAGGGGAGGCGCTCATAGGTTGGCTCGATGCTTTTTATGATAGCAAAGGGATTACTACTCCGGAAAAATTTAAGATGCATCATGATACCACAGTCATGCTGTTGCGCCTGCCAAAATTTGTATGGAAAACAGACGAGCCTTTCCAGGCCAAAGTGCAGGTTGCCCATTACGGTAAGGCTGATTTCCAAGATCAGGTGTACTGGAAGATTTATGATGAGACGGCAAATGTGCTATCCGCTGGTGATTTTACGAACCAAACTTTTCTGGCTGGAAGCTCAGAAATTATAGGATCCTTTAGCAGTGATTTTTCCAAGGTCAAAAGAGCTACAAAGCTCACTGTAGAGGTTGGATTGAAAGATCGAACCAACAAAAATCGCTGGGAGATCTGGGTATATCCACCGATCAATGTTCATGAAAAAGAGGTCTACATAACGGAGCGGTTTGACGCTAAGGCAGAGCAAGTTTTACAAGCGGGGGGGAAGGTGCTGTTGGACGCTTCTGATCTGGGCAATGTGAAAACGGCAGATATGATCAGCTTCTACCCCTTATATTGGTCACTTACTTTTTTTCCGGGGCAGAGCATCAATACGATAGGCCTATTACTGCGCGACAAACATCCGGCATTTAAGGAATTTCCAACAGATGCACACAGCAACTGGCAATGGCAAGCCATCTACAAAGGTGCAAAAGGTTTTTATATCAATAATTTTCCGGCGATATATAGGCCTATAGCACAGCCTATAGACGATTTTCATCGCAACAACAAGCTGGCTTCTATTTTTGAATTAAAGGTTGGAAAAGGCAAATTATTGGTAACTGGTTTTAATATACGAGATGAGAAAAATCCAGTAAGCCAGCAGTTGAAAGCAAGTCTTGAAAAGTATATGGTTTCGGATGACTTTGCACCAGATTATGAACCGAATTTGGATTCACTGCGTAAAATGTTTGTCTTTGTAGAGCCTTTAAAAAGCGTTGTTCCTAAAGCATTTAATCATTCGCTATTGTATGTTGAAGCCGGCAAAAAATCCCAAGCTACTGACCGAAATGTCGATTGGTCCCCTGTCATGGATTTGAGTGAAGCCAGTAAATCGATAACCTATGACGTAAAAGCAGAGGGAGTCTGGAAAGACGAGGTTTCTTCAGCCTGGCAGGGCAAACAAATGGAAGTGACCATGCATGTGCCACAGGGCATGATCGGTACTTTTTACATCTTTTTCCATGACTGGAACAACTTGGGACGTCAGGCAGATATTGAATTTGAAGGGCGGCCGTATACCCTGGGCCGACACGACAAAGAAGGGCAGTGGATCAAATTGCATGTGATGCGCGAAGATTCCAACGATGGGGTATTAAAGTTAAAAGTGAATACCTCAAAAGGACCCAATACAATGATTTCGAAGATAGTTTTGACCGAAGAAGTCGAGTAGGAAAAACTTCTACTTTTGTGCTTTTTACTCCGCCAAATGTGTTTCCACATTCAGCTTTTTTTTAATAATTTAGCTTCTGTGGAAACACACCGACTACGTTACTTCTGAATTGAACTTTTAGCCCAATTTATCCGTCAATTCGCAAATACAATTGTTACCTGCCATTTCAATGAACGACACCACTCAAAATAAAATACATATCGAAAGAACAATGGGGGTGTTCATTGGACAGTTTAACGACAACGTTTCGCATAAACATTTTGCTTTGCAAATCAGTGTTGCTTCACAGGGAAAATTTAAAATCACAGACGAGAAAGATAACCAAAATTTTCACTCAACTTGTTTCATTAACAGTAATGTACTACACCAATTTAAAAGTAGTGAAACTTCGTTGATTATTCTTATAAACCCGATTAGCAGTATTGGTCATCAGTTATATAACAAATACAGAAACATTAAGATTACGAGTTTGGATGAAGACTTTGAACAACTTGTAGAAATTTTTGCAGATTATTTACAAAATGATTCTGATTTTATCAGTTTGACGAATAAGATTAACAATTATTTCATAAACTTCCGATGCAAATGTGAACTTAAAGATCACTTTGAAGACGAAAGAATTTACAAAGCAATTCAATATTTAGAACAAAATTTTGACCGAATTGTATCGCTTAAAGAAATTGCGAATATTTGTTTTCTTTCCGAAACACGTTTTTTACATCTTTTCAAAGAGAAAACCAATCTTAATTTCAGACGATACCAACTTTGGAATAAACTCATAAAGTCATTACCTTGCTTAAAAGAACATTCGATTACCGAAACTGCACATCAGTTTGGATTTACAGATAGTTCTCATTACAGCAGAACATTCAAAGAGACATTTGGACTTACGCCAAAATTTTTGTCATCGTTAAAATAGCCACTTTATACAAGTTTGTTTTGTTGTTACTCTTCATCTTTGCAGTGTAAAAAAGCGATATGAACAATTACCTTAAAGAAACTAAAATTCTTGACTATTCTCACGATTCGATTCAGAAATTAGTTCAAGAGAGAGAATGGAATCAACTTGATATGATTTCAAGGATAAAAGCCATTTATAATTTTGTAAGAGATGAAATAAAATTCGGTTATAATCTTTCGGATAACATTTCAGCATCAGCTGTTTTAAAAGACGGGTATGGACAATGCAACACGAAAGCCACCTTGTTAATGGCTTTATTGAGAGCTACGGAAATACCGAATCGTATTCACGGATTTACAATTGATAAAGCGTTACAAAAAGGAGCGATTACGGGAATTTGGTATAAACTTTCGCCTAAAAACATACTGCATAGTTGGGTTGAAATATTGGTCGATGAACAATGGTATTTTTTAGAAGGTGTGATTTTGGACAAAATATATTTAGCCAAGCTACAAGAGAAAAATAGCGATTGTAAAACTACTTTTTGTGGCTATGGCGCTTACACTGATAATTTTAAAAATCCACCAATTGATTGGAATTTAAACAATACGTTTATTCAGGACAAAGGAATCAATCAGGATTTTGGTTTATTCGATACACCTGACGAATTCTACGCAAAACATCAACAAAAATTGAATGCTTTTGAAAGGTTTGTTTTCAAAAATATCGTTAGGCATAAGATGAATAAGAACGTTGCGAAGATAAGAAACGACAGATAACAAGCAGTTTGACAAAATGGCGTATTTTTCGACTGGTAAAGTAAAACTATTTACGATATAGCGTTGTTAAATACATATATTATTACTGGAGTACTTGAAATAAAAACCTATTAATTATTAAACTAGATGAAAGCTATTTTTAAATTTACCCTGATTCTTTCAATTTTACTAACGCATTTAACAATTGCTTTAGCGCAGACAAAAGAAGATATCATTTTTCTTGCTGACGGAAGCCAAAAAAAGGGAAAGGTCGTTTCTATTAGCGATGATGTAATCAAGTTTTCATATACAGGAGAAGAAGTACAATACGAATTAAAACGTAAAGCAATTAATAAGATTGTTTTTGCGAACGGCAGGGAAGAATCTTTTCAAAACTTTTCGACTTCTCAAGTCAATAATGAACTCGCCAATTCAAATTTAGGCCAAAAAGACCAGGGGAATAGACTAGCTGTTATTCCATTTGAAATAGTGAGTAACGATCAAGCATTGGCTACAGATGCTATGCGTAGGGAAATTCAACAAGCTTGTATAGACGCGATGCGGTCCCGAGCATTATCCTTTCAGATCCAAGATCCACGAACTACAAATTCAGCCTTAACTAAAGCTGGAATAGGCCTGGCGGACATAGCTAACCATGTTCCGGATGAATTGGCGAAACTTCTTGATGTCGATTATGTGGTGTTGGGCTCGTATGAAATTGAAAATAAAGGTTCTTCCAGTTTCGGATCTGGTACAGCAACTTACAATAATAAAAATCAAGACAACAAAAACAAGGGGAGTGTAGTTCAATCCAACAGTTCATTTACAACAATAAATTATAACACGAAGGTGCAAATGAGCATTTATGATTCAAGTGGAAAGCAATTGTTTTCGGACACTAGAAAACCGTTGTTTGGCGGTTTGGATTCCTATAAAGGCGCTTTAAAAACATTGGCGAAACGTATACCTTTAAAATAAAATTTATATTTCCAACTTTGTGATGATATGTATTTGTGATCCAATCGCATAGAGTTTTCAATGGATTCAAATTAAGTACTACAATTTCTAGAAGTATAGGGATTAAATGCTTGATTTTTTTTTATCTAAACTTTATACCTTGTGTTTCAAGCTGTTCTGCGCCCGGTAAGATACCGAAGCTTCCAATTCTTCTTGTTGCCAGTTTAGTATGAATTTGATATTTTAATTTTCTTGATGTCGCTTGAATTTCTGTCCAGTCCCAAGCATTTACTTTTCCGTTGAATGTAGTTGAGATTTCGTTTTTCAATGCTCCTCTTTCATTAAAATGTCCGATGTGAGATTGATTGAGTTCGCTGTTTTTTAGTCCACCGAAATATAATTGAATAAGTCCCCAACCTTGTGTTGAATACCGAAAAGTGTTGCCTTTACAATATTTGGGGTTAAGGTCAATTTTTCTGAATAGGGGTTTACCTTTATGTCTTGGTGTCCAAAGTTGAAAAGCAACAGCAAATTTGTCTCCATTTTTAAGGTCAAATTTTGATGATATTTCGTTAACAGTTTTGTATTGGCAAATCCCTTGCCCGTATGGTGAATACGAGTCGTAAACCTGCAAGTCAGTGTTCCTGAAAATAAAGTCAAGAATTTTCAATTTGTCAGCTTTGCCAGCGAAAAAATTGTAGTTCATAGTTTAAGTTTTCTGTATTTTAGCCTTGCTGGTAGTGGATTACGTGTTGGCTAAGTAGCGTAACCGTATCGAAGATACGAAAGTAGAGCTGTTTCGCCAAGTCGCTTGTTACAAGTCAATGTTCTTTTTTATAAATATGCGAACATGTGAAATGAATGATGTCATCGGCAGCACTATCTTTACAAAACTTCATTGGAGCTCACCCCAAAAAAACATTTCAAACTAATTGATACCTTAGGAAATGTCGTGCGAGAAATAACGCGGAAAGTTAAGCCCGAACAGCAAAACTTTATTTCATTCAGAAAGACTGACCTTGACATCTATGTATTGGTCAATAGATTTTTAAAAGTATTTATTTTGCAACAGATAAACAGTGTGATTTAGTTTATTCCTCTGACACAGTTTACGTTACAGTCTCCTGCGATGTGGTAGTGAGTGTACTACTTGATATCAAAATGCCAGTTGTTGTCAATTAATGTATTTTGAGCTATTTCAAATTTCCGAATAACAGTTTGTGAATGTTTCTCCAACATTTCTGTTTTTAACTGTATAGAATCAACTGAAAAGATAAATATCATTCTATCATCATTAAATCTATAATTCGAGGGAGAGCCCCAATCGCCCATAACAGCGAAGTGGGTTGAATCGTTCGATTTAATAAAATAATACTGTCTCAACAGTTTATCGACTTTACCATATTCACTAAAATATAGTTTAGCATTATTGGTGGAGGAATCCTTTGTAAGGTAAACACAAACGTTTTTATCTGTTTTATTGACTATACAAAATCTTGAATCAATTCTATCACAAGAAACCAAAGCGATAGAAGCTACAATTGCTATTTTTAATATTTTCATCCTGCTAGTATTTATCAAATTTCAATTTATACGAACGATAAAAGGTACTTAATTATTAACCATTCATATCAAGTATTATTCTCTAATCAGTATAGGTTTGTTGTATGAATTGTTGTCGGAAGTAATAAACGCCAACCCTGCTGATTAAGTTTGTTCCGTGTTATTTGATACCTTTTTATAAGCTGAGAAGAATTTGCTTTCACTTGTTCCTTATCGTATTCAATTGAATCAACTGAAAAGATAAAAATATTTCCATCTCTGTCAAAATTGCTGATATGGTTCTAATTACCAGTAATCGAAAACCAAATTATATATTCTTAAGCAGTTTTGGAATTGGGACCTTTGATCGAGACAGTTATAAATAAGGAGGAAGTGTTGGAACACCTTAACCAACGAATAATTGTATTATGCAAGTTTTAATTAGTTTAATGCATAAAAATGCGCAATCGATTGATTTAAAAAAAAAATTTTTAATAACAGTTTTTTATTTTACACTTTAGTGTAATGTAAATATAAATGCCGTTCCTTTGGATTTTTTAACCAATATAATCAGTAGTCAGAAATGTTTCGCGTTTTTTTTCTTAAACGCAATATAGAGGATTTTAAGTTTATTTATATATACTTTTTTGAAGTTAATCAGGTGGGTATCTATATATGTTATAGGGATATTAATTTTCTTTTGTTAGAGAGTTTGGGTAAAATTTTCTTTAACAAAAGAAAATCCATTTGAAAAGGTGAAAATTGCATTTGCTGATTTGTCGAATGTATAGTTCATGATAAACCATTATAAAAATTTATATGAAGATAATTCAATTGATGAAACCATTCCAGGATAACAATCTAAAAATCGTATGTCAAAAATTATTCGATTTATATAATGTTAGATATAGTGAAATGAATGTTCAAAGAACATTGGAAGAACATATTGACAATCCCTCGTTGCTGAGTATCAAAGATACATTATTTGAATATGGAATTGAATCTGCTGCTGTAAGAAAGGACTGGAATTCATATACAGATTTTGCGACTCCTTTCATCTGTGCTATTCAACAAGATGATTGGTATACAGCAAGTTTCACAATAGTAAAAGAAACGAATAGCACGAGTATTACATACTTAGATCCATTGGCTAATAAATTTAAAAAATCGCTCTTGAAACTTTTGAAAAAATAGACAAAGGCGTCATTTTATTAACAGATGATTCGCAAAAAAGAGATGAAATAAACCTTTATGCCAATAGAATCCAACAAAGAAATAAAATTATAGCAAGTTACATTCCAATCTATTTGGCCATTTTTACGTTTATATTTTCGATAAGCTATACCATATTCAATTATCAAAAAGATATAACCTGGCTCAACCTGGTATTTATTATTACAGGTTTTATAGGAGTATTGATTTCAATTATTTTGTTATGGTATGATATAGATGCGCATAACCCATTTGTACGCGAGGTCTGTGGAAACGGAGGGCAAAAAACAAATTGTGATATAGTCCTGAAATCATCAAAATCTTCCTTTCTGGGGGTGAGTTGGGCGACATGGGGATTTGCTTATATGGCCACCTTATTCTCTACACAGATATTTTTCATTGAAAATTTATCATTTATATATTTAAGTTCCATTCTTTCGTTAATAGTAACACCTTATATATTATTCTCGATTTATTATCAAGCAAAAATAATAAATCAATGGTGTCCTCTTTGCCTTGCAATACAGGCTTTATTGTTTGTTAATTCATTAACAGCGATAATTTTTATTTTTAATAGTAATGTAAGTATAGCTACATTTTCTGGTTATGCGTTCTTCATCAATTTATTTTTGATACTGTTTTTTGCAACTTTCACATACCAGTTGGTTCCTCTCGTTAAAAGTGCCCGTGAAAATAACGAAACGAAAAAGAGATGGAAAAGATTACGTTACAATCCCGAAGTTTTCCAATCTCTCTTGGATAGATCCGAAAAAGTACTAATCCCCGCAAAAGATCTAGGCATTGTCATTGGTAATCCAAGTGCCTCTAATGAAATTATTAAAATTTGTAATCCTTACTGTGTCCCCTGTGCTCGAGCACACCCAGAATTGGAAAGCATCATTAAAAACAATTCGGATGTCAAAGTTCGAATTATATTTACTGCTAGCGGTGAGGATGATGATAAGCGTACGGCGCCTGTAACACATTTATTGGCAATAGAAGAAACTCGAGGGCAAAAAGAAGTACATCGTGCACTGGACGATTGGTATCTTGCTAATGAAAAAAACTACGAAAGTTTTGCGAGTAAATATCCTATCGGTGAAGAACTGATGAAGCAAAAAGATAAAATTACAGCCATGAAAAATTGGTGTGACAGAATGAAGATCCGAGCAACACCAACGTTGTTTATAAACGGAAGTGAATTGCCGAGCAGTTATAACATTTCCGAATTGAAGAATTTTTTCTAGAAAAAATGCCTGAGCCGGTTGCAAATGATCTCAGGCAAACAGAAGGTTCCCTGTAAAAGGCCTTCCTATGCTATTCGGGAAACAGTGAATAGCACCTTTTAAAAAAATAATAAACGAAATTATGAAAAAGATTTCATTGAAAAACTTGAATTTAAATGAGACAGTATCACTGTCTCGTGAGCAGTTGAAAAATGTTTTAGGCGGGTATTCTGGTGGAACAGGTACAAGCGTTGGATTGCCTACAGGTGGACCCAATTGTGAAATTACCTGTGAATGTATTGCATCAGATGGATCGTATTACAATGAACACGTCAGCTGTTCAGGTTTAACTTCGGATCAGATGGTTGATCTTTGTTATAACGCTTGCTAATGGTGTGTACCCTAGTTGTTTAACTAGGGTATATTACCTTCTGATATTTAATGTCGATTATATAAATTATGAAAAGAAATATTTTTATTTTGATACTACTTTTAATTTCATTACATAACCTTATAGCTAATGAGAACAAAGAATCTGATATGATTCAAGCTTTCTATAAGCTAGAATTTACTTTAGATAGTTTACAGACTAATAAGACTACCGTTTTGACAGAATTACTTGTCTATGAGAATGAGTCATGGTTCCGCTCGATATCACGCGGTATATTTGATACAGTTCAATATTATGGTAAACAAGCTACAAGAGTTTACGATCCTCAGCAAGGACAAAGGATGAACTATCTGATAAATAAAAATTATATTTCAGGGGACATCCGTTATTATTCTCCTCTTAAAGCAATTTGGCAAGACTACTGTTATTATGATGAAAATGAAAAAGCATTAGATTGGCATTTAACATCAGATACGGTCATTAGAAATGGAATATCCCTCCAGAAAGCGACTTTAGATTTCGGTAATAGAAAATGGATAGCATATTTTAACCCTGAGATACCGATTAATGATGGTCCCTATAAATTTTGTGGACTACCGGGGCTTATTTTTGAAATAAAAGATGAGACCGAGACCTGGAAATTTACCCTTCTGAAATTAGTACGCGCCAAGCATGGTCCCTTTGATCACAAATTTTTGGATCAGGCAAAGCAAATGGATAAAGTATCTTTTCATAAGTTAGAACGAAAATTATTTGATAATAATGTACAGGAGATGGAGTCAAGAGGGGAAATTCGTTTTAAATCTGCAGCAGACCGACAAAGAGCCATTGATAGAAGAAAAGAAAAGAGCAAACACTATAATAACCCCATTGAGTTGCTTCGGTGGTAAATTGTTATTGTCAATAAGTTTTACTAATAAGTCAACCGGTATTTGATGAGAAGAATACTCCTCACTTTTTGCATCTTAATTTGCTTTTGCTCGACACTGAGTTCCCAGACTATTATAAAAGGGAGGTTGATCG